>ENA-OZGG01000619-OZGG01000619.1-human-gut-metagenome-genome-assembly--contig:-NODE-619-length-13205-cov-6.666008_pt1 | contig 13205 bp, 8 predicted proteins | sample MGYA00244659_ERZ653664 | MGnify/ENA primary metagenome ERZ653664 (study PRJEB26926, sample SAMN06165233) | human gut metagenome | biome: ENVO:00009003; feature: ENVO:2100002; material: ENVO:00002003... | reverse complement strand
GCCCTGATCTTCTTTATCCATGTGATCTGCAGATTCCCCGGAAATAAAAAGCAGATTCCAAGGCTTTTTGGCTTCTGCTGTATTTTCTTCGTTCTGATCCCGCTGGTAGTTTATACGCTTTCCTTTATACCTGTGGTAGGCTATACCGAATATAAGAACCTTATCGACAAAGCCATTCAGGGAAGCATATCCATGTTTAATTACCATTCCCAGCTTGTGGCCGAGCATTATTACAGTTCTCCCTTTTATGAATGGCCTATTATATGGATGCCGCTCCTGGATGCCAATGATGCTGTTACCGCCACGAAAGTAAGTGCTGTCAGCTGCATGGGAAATCCTGCCATTTGGTGGGTCGGAATCCCCTGTCAGGTATTTGTGCTTGTCCATGGTATTCTGAAAAAGGATAAAAAGGCCGCCTTTCTTTTTCTTGCCTATTTAGCCCAGTATGTGCCCTGGATGAGTATCAGCCGTATTACCTTTATCTATCACTACTTCCCTGCCATCCTCTTTGTCATCCTGATGATGGGGTACACCATTAACTGTATCATCCACCGTTTTTCATGGGGTAAAAAAGCGATCACCATTTATCTGGCAGCCGCTGTGATCGTATTCTTTCTGTTTTTCCCTGTGGTATCCGGTTTTCCCATTGACCGTGAGCTTGGCATGAAGCTCAGATGGCTGAAGGACTGGATCCTGATTCTGTAGCTGCCGCCCTGCTGACCTGGCTGTAAAGATCATACCCTACATAAATAATAAGGGCAAGCTGGATCAGCGCAAGCACCTTCAATGGCAGAATATCCACTGCGATCAGATAAGGCATGAAGGTGAGCATGGAAACCAGCATAAAGCCACAGGTGACCGGCAGCTTTTTCATCCGGTATACCCCGTAAATGATTGCCAGCAGATCGATCAGAAATCCGTATCTGTCATGCATATGCGGCAAGGTATAAACCGTTATCGTCACAGTAAACAAAGCAAGTGTTATCATCAGTTCTTCTGTCAGTTCCAGCTTCTTCGTATACAGATAATAGGCAATACATCCCAGGATCATGATCGTCATAATGGTTCCTGCACCACTCACTTCATCTGCATGCCTAAGATCTGGCATTTCTTCCCCAAGCAGAGCATACACATTCGGATAATGCAATGTTCCCCATGGATAATAACCTGACTGATCCAGATATACCGTAAGCAGATCTTTCAGGCTTCTTCCTGCGATCCAGGCCGGGATCACGCTGATAAAGTATATAGCTGGAACCCAGAGATAATATTCCAGGCGGATCGTTCTTTTTTTCAGCCACATAATCACGAAGAATGGCAGCAAAAATACTGACTGCAGCTTGAACATAAAAGAAAGTCCAAAAAAGATCGCTGATTTTTCACCATCATCCTCAAGGAAATATAAATAGGAATAAAGCAGGAACGAGGTGTAAATAATATCGCATTGGCACCAGTAGGCACTGTCAATAATGACTGTCGGGGAAAGCAGAAGAACTGCCATACCCAGTATGGATTTCCGTAGCTTTCCTGTCATATGGTACAGGATCCTCAGTACCGCTATGGCTGCAAAATAATCAAAGACCACAGAAACCAGCTTTAACGCATACAGGTCATTGGTGCTGATATAAGAAAGCAGCGTCATAATATACATATAAGGCGATGTATAATTGGAAATCTCCATGGAAAGGGATCTCCATCCGCCATTCGTCCGGATTGCTTCCATCCATGGCTCCAGAAATCCGAAGTAATCTGCAGATTCAATCGGCATTAACTTCCATCTGATCAGAAATGCCAATATAAAAAGGCAGGCTGTAAAAAGAATATCTACCATCTGAAAGGTGATCCCCTTCAGGGTGACCTCCCTGGTCAGCACCCGGTCTGTAAAGCGTTCCTTTTCTGCCGGTTTACTCTCAGGAAATTCTTCCTGCTCCTGCACATTTTCTTCTATCATAACTTCTCCTTTTTTCTGTCAGACTTCCTGTTATCTGACCTGAGATCCACCCCATTCTACTACTGTGAATCCGGTACGGTCCGGTGCAGTAAGATCCTGCGCAGGAATCTCCACTGCATCCTTCAGTGGCTTCCATGCCATAAATACCCGGATCACCGTATCCGGCGCTGGATCAACAGACAACTGTGCTGCCTGCGTATAAACATCTGACTGGAAAGTGATCAGATTATAGGGATTTTCTTTCATTAATGGCAGCCAGTAAACAATAAACTCGTTTGCCTCCTGTCTGGTCAGCCCAAGCTGCTGGAGAGCATCCTCCAGGAAGGAAACTGTATCACTTCCGGCCACACAGTAACCACTGGAAAAATCATAGGAAACACTGTTCTCGCCTTCCCAGTAGAGGTAATTATAAGTCTGACCATCTGCATCTGTCAATGTGCCATCAGGACTGGCCGTAACCTTCCATCCATCCTGATACTCCGGATAGGTACAGGTCAGTTCTCCGGCATAATCCAGTTTCACTGTAACATCTGTTTTACTTTCCGGATAAAAATAAATCACCGGCTTCGCATCACACTCTTCCATTTTCTCCTGACAGCCTGCAAAAGAGAATACACATGATACCGCCATCAAGATTGCCATAACACTTTTTCTGTCTAATTTTCTCATGTATTCTCTCCTTTACTCTTCCGTTGCTACGAAGTGAATGCTCTCTCCGCATTTTTCAAAATCATCCATCCAGCCTGCACCTTCTTCCTGTGTAAAGGTCAGGATGTGTGTTTCGTCCCCGTTAAACAGGTTGTAGCTGAGCTGTTCATAAACCGTACCCTTAAGTTCATACTGAAGCCTGATCTTGAGCCCCGGTCTGCCATCAATTCTGATCTTGTCATACTGCTCTATCGTAACAGGAACGGTATCTCCATAGCTTGCATCAAAATCCTGCTCAATCATGGTCTGATACTCTTCCTTCGATTTTTCAGTTATGTTTCCATCTCCTTCCGAGATCACATAGCTGATCGTAGAAAGATCCTTTGGATAGTTTTTATGTACATACATTCCCTCTTCTGCTTCATAGGCTTTGAAGCCTTTCGGCAGAGAACAGGATATTTCTGCTTTCTCATATACATCTTCACTGTCGTCATATTGCTGTGACGGGCTTACCGGCACGATATCAGAAGAAGTTTCATTATCACCAGAATCAGCAGTGGAGATTTCCACTGCTGATTCCTCTTCAACTGATTCCTGTTTATTATTTCCACAGCCAAGAAGCTGTGCTGCCATAAGTCCTGCAGTAAGTAACAGTATCAATTTTTTATTCATTTAAATGCTCCTTATTTACGACGTTTTTTCGTCTGATTCAGTTTCACAACAGAAACTGCTGTTCCGCCTGCCGCTGCACCCAGTGCAATCAGCCAGAGAATCATCGCCATACTGTCGCCTGTCTGAGGTCTTCTTCTCTTACCAAGTACTGCAAAATCAGATCCTCTTCTTGCACCAAGCACTGCATTATCCTGTACTCTTCTTGCTCCAAGTACCTGCTCATCCGGAGGTGTTTCTGTTGATGTTCCCGGTGTTGTACCAGGTGTATACTCTGGTGTAGGATCATCTCCGGGTGTCGGTGTTTCCTCACTTCCAGGAGTAGGTGTCGGCTCATTTCCAGGAGTGGGGGTTGTTTCGGGAGTAGGTGTCGGCGTCTCACCTGGTGTTGCCGTTGGGGTTTCACTTGGCGTTGCGGTTGGCGTCTCACTTGGCGTTGCGGTCGGTGTTGCCGTCGGTGTTGCGGTTGGCGTCGCCGTCGGTGTTGCTGTTGGTGTCGCCGTCGGCGTTGCTGTTGGTGTCGCTGTTGGGGTCGCGGTTGGTGTCGCTGTCGGCGTCGCTGTCGGCGTCGCGGTTGGTGTCGCCGTCGGCGTTGCCGTTGGTGTCGCTGTCGGCGTCGCCGTTGCCGTTGGTGTTGCCGTCGGCGTTGCTGTTGGGGTCGCCGTTGGGGTCGCCGTTTCCTTCGGTGTAGGTGTAGGTGTTTCTGTCACTTTCGGTGTAGGTGTTGAAACACTATGCCATTCACCACTTCTTACTTCAAACTCTTGGGAAACAACAGATCCTGTACTGGTTGCCTTGGACACTACTTTTGCAAGTGGTGCTATAATTCTTCCAATAATGCTTCCTGCCACATTAATCGTTCCCGTATAATTCCCAAAATTCCATACGATCTTATCAACATACTTCTGTGCTGCTTCACTTGCCGAGTTGGCATCTGTACCCGTTCCATTAATCGTATACTTCTGCAGATCAATTTCTGTTTTTTCTGTCGCATCAGACACATTCACATTAATAATGCATATCTGGTCATCTTTAGTATAAATCTGTAAATTCTCTGCCCGATTAACCAGCTTATTTCCCTTGGAATCTTCATAATAAGTTCCAGATTCACCTTTGGACATTGTGATGTTAACAACAGTAACCTCTGTTTCGCTTCCTGTTGTATCAATTCTGACCTTATCTGATACGCTAGCGCTGATTCCTTCAGTATCCTGTTTCAGAGCAAGTTCTGTAGCAATAGCTGTAATTGCTCCAATATTTTGAGATATATTGTCTGATTTATCAGCCACATCTACATTTGAGCTTCTGTCCTTTTTTACATAAAATGCAGTTTCATTTCCATTCTCATCAGTCTTTACAACAATGATATGACCGCCTAACGGTGTATACCGCTTTCCATCCTTTGTGGTGTACTCGGTCAGATAATTTCCATCAGCATCCTTATAGGTATACTTCATATGGTCTCCATTTGCATCACTGTAAACCACTTCATTTCCAAGCTCCAATGTTCCTGTGGCACTTCCTAGATCCAGTACCCCACCATCCTTAATATTGATTTCGCCAACATAACAATCTTTTACTCTCTGATCATACTCTACATCACTTCCGATTTCATTCATGCTGTTCACATTCAGAACCTCTGCAGCAATATCAGCCTGCATATGACCATTCAGATCCATCTTTTTTGTATAAACAGAATAATCATCTGTAATCTTGTTGATTTCATTCAGAAGTTCTTCCGCCGTTTTTTCGCTATTTTCAGGAGCCGCTGCTTTGCAGACATTAAAGAGTGTCAGAGGTCCGAACTTTCTCATGGCCGTTACTTCTTCACCTTCTTCTGCGAAATAGCCATCCAGTGCTTCTACCTTTTCTTCATCTGTCATATCCTTGGACAGTTCTACCTTTTTACTCTTTACCTCGGGTGATGCGGTTGCTGCCTCAGTCACTTCCGGTGTAGCTTCAGTCTTTTCTTCCACTTCTGTTACAGCAGGGATTTCAGTGGGCTGCTCGGTTGCTTCTGCAATAGCAGCGGGTGTTTCTGAAGGGATTGCCACTGCTGCTGGCTCACTTTCTTCAGCCTCCAGTGTCTGTGCTTCAGACTCAGTGGTATCGCCATTATTATCGTTACTGTCCTTGTTATTTGTATTCTGTGTCTGCTCTTCTGCAGAGCTTTCTGTCTGCTCAGGAACAGGTGCTGTGGCTTCTTCCTGTTCTTCCTGTGCAGGCTCAGCGCTTTCTGCAGGTGCAGCTTCTTCTGCTTGGATTTCTTCTCCCTCAGCAGTTTCTACTGCTTCCTGGTCTTCTGCAGTATCTTCCGGTATCTCTGCCACAGGAACCTCTGTCTCTTCCGGTTCTTCTGCCGGCGTCTCTATTACTGCAGGCTCCTGTTCCTGTACTTCCACTTCTGTATTTTCAGTCTCACTGTTCTCGGTCACCTGTGGAACGGAAACTTCCTCGTTCTTCTGTTCCTGTTCTGCCGCTGCTGCGTCGGCTTCCTCTACCGTCATCTGGCACATAATACTGTGGTCTTCCTCAGCATATGACACAAAAACATTGGTAGCCACAATCGTTTCTACCAGAACAACAGCAAGCATCCTTTTCATTTTTCTTGAAAGATTAAACATAGCAATACTCCCCTTGTAAAACTATTAACCTCCACAGGCTGTGCCACACAATACACAGATACCCTGCAGTCGGATACTGAATCCCACACATGATCCAACATCCTATTCCTATGTAATATTTTACCGTAATCGTTTTCGCAATGCAATATCACTATGCTATTTTTGCTATCATCTACGCTGGGAAATCGCCATGCTGAGTATACCGCATGGCGATTTTTGCGTATTTTTTATGCTTTTGTTGCTATTTCTTATCTTTTTTTGTTGACTTTCTATATTGCATTGCTATAGCTATACCTGTACAGCTCATGGACGTGCCAAGTACTATCAGCCATAGGATCAGACTCATATCATCACCTGTCCGGGATCTTCTTCTGTTAGTGATCTCTGTTCTGCCCTCTGTATCTACATAACCGGGATTTTCATCATAGCCATCCGGTACGCCTGTCTCTTTTGTTCAAATCTACACATGAGTTACGAAACTTTTCGAAATATAAAAATCTCCAGTGGCATGACAGCATAAAAAACAGACACCCAGATTTCTCCGAATGTCTGTTATCTTTTTCTGTATTTATTTTCGGAAGCTGTCTCCTTTCTCAGAGACTATCTCCTGCTTCTGTTACCTTCTCAGTTCTCATAGACGGAAATATCTGCACCTTCTCTGATAAAGACTGGAATAATGTCGATCGGTGCACTGGCACTTACTGTTTCACCGCCTTCATATATCCTGCCGGTAGCACTTTCTTTCCATCTGGTGCCTGCCGGAAGGTATACTGCTCTTTCTGATATGCCTGCTTCCATCACAGGGGCTACCAGAAGATCTTTTCCAAACATATAGGCATCCTCTGTCTCCCATGCCTTCTGATCTTCCGGGAAGTCAAAGAACAGCGGCCGCATGACAGGTTCTCCCGTTTCACTGGCTCTTCTCATGCACTCACGAATGTAGGGACGAAGCTTTTCACGTAGGAACAGATACTTTTTGAGAATCTCATAATTGTCCTCTCCAAAGCTCCATACTTCATTATCCTGACCGGAGGTAAGCTGACGGACACCGTCAATAAACTCTTCTTCTCTCTCATACCAGGGTGATCTTTCACCGTGCATACGGAATACCGGGCAGAAAGCTCCCCATGCAAACCATCTGACCAGAAGCTCTTTAAATGCCGGATCTGTAATATCACCGCCGATAAAGCCTCCGATGTCAGAAGTCCACCAGGGAATACCGGCCATACCCATATTAAGGCCTGCCTGAAGCTGCTCTCTCATGGCACGGAAGGAAGAATGGATATCCCCAGACCAGGTCAGCACACCATATTTCTGACTGCCTGCCCATGCGCAGCGTACAAGGCTCATAATCTCCTTTTCTCCGGCTTCCTTCAGACCGTCATAAAAGCCCTTCGCATACATCACCGGATAAATATTGCTGCACTGCAGCGCCGGTCCCGCATAATAACGGTAATTGTCAAAATCGTAGGGTCCATACTCCGGCTCGGCTTCATCCAGCCAGAAGATCCTGATTCCCTTGTCATAATAATTCTTTTTGCATTTATCGAAGACAAACTTTCTTGCTCCCGGATGTGTGGCATCATAGAAGATCGTATTTCCCATCCAGGTCATGTGATCACCACAGCCTCTGTCTGTCCGGACAAGGTAGCCATTATCGCTCATCTCTCCGAAATATTTGCTTCTTTCGTCAATAGTAGGCCATACGGAAACTACTGTCTCAATTCCAAGCTCCTTCAGTTCCTTTACCATCGCCTCCGGATCCGGCCAGTCACGCTTTTCGAACTCAAAGTTACCCTGCATGGACCAGTGAAAAAAGTCAATGACAATGGCATCCATGGGAAGATCTCTTCTCTTATGCTCCCTTGCTACCTTCAGAAGCTCCTCCTGATTCCGATAGCGCAGCTTGCACTGCCAGTAACCAAGACCAAACTCAGGCATCATGGGCGTACGTCCCGTGGCATCACTATACTGCTTTTCTATCTCAGCCGGTGTATCCCCTGCTGTAATAAAGTAATCGATCTTTTTTGTCCGCTTTGCATACCACTCTGTCTTATTTGCCCCAAAGGCAGCTGTTCCGATCGCCGGATTATTCCAGAAAAGTCCATAACCCCTGCTGGATACCATAAAGGGAACGCTGGCCTGACTGTTTCGCTGTGCAAGTTCAAGAATCGCACCTTTCTTATTCAGGTTCTTCTCCTGATATTGTCCCATACCATAGATCTTTTCATCATCAAAAGCCTCAAACCGCATGGTCACTTCATATTCATCAGTTCCCTGCACGGGCTTCATTTCCCTGGCATCAATCCTTAAAGGAACCGCATAACGATTGATCCTGTTTCTGTTTCTCCAGTACTCTGCTGTCAGCAGTTCTCCCTTTTGATTATAAAAGCTGATCCAGCCCTCCGGATTGATCTTCACCGTAAGCTTACCATTGACCATGGTATATTCCTTCCCAGTCATATGATATTTCGTCCACTCATCCCCTTTGTACCAGGGATCAGTGATATCAAGCTCCTTTTCAGTGATGACCGGGATATATTCCTTCACAGGCTCTGTCAGCGCCCAGTCATTCTCATCCATTCCGGCTTCTTTTGTCATCCTGATCCTGGCAGAATTTTCTCCCCATGGATCGATCCATACCTGTGAAACGCCATCTGCTATGATTAGTCTGTTTCCTTCCTGCCTTACCTTCATCCTTTATCCTCCTGTTGTCAACAGCATTATTCCTGACAGGCAGTATCCTCCTGTACATATTCAGGCACTTCACCCTTCAGGAAATAGCATCCGACAGAGCCGGTATAGCTTGCCGTAATACTGCTTTCCGGTTTAAAATAGACAATCACCTCATAATCTGTATCAAAATCCACATCTGAGGTAAAGTCAGCCCCGCCCTGATCCATCGGATACAGCTTGTGACTGATTTCCTCAATTTTATCTCTGTCACTATAGGTCTGTCTTACCATATAAGGATCACCCTCATATGCATAGGTATCTTCATAATATACCGGTTCTGCGCTGTCTGTCATACTTTCCGTATAAACTGCTGTATCTGCTACTGCCATATCTGTATTCGATTTATCCCAATTATAATTGATAACCTGTATTTTCTCAACCTCATCAGGATCAATAAATATTTCCTTATAAAGTCCCTTTTCCTTCAGAAATGCTGCACAATTCTCATAAGAAGGATATATCCTGAATTCCTTATGCCGATTCATAGTATAAAATCCATTGTCCTGCTGCACTGCAATTTCCAGACTTCCGTAAGATATTTCCTTTCTGGTTTCTGAAAAATCAGTTTTTCTGATATCCTCCATAAAACACTTCATCAATGTCAGTGCATCTTCCTCAGACAGTTTACCGGCATCAATGCTGTTTCCATAGGTATAGCTAAGCTTTATACCGTCTGCATGCTTCTCCATAATCTGATATATGGTATCCATCATTTTTCCATATACTGCAGAAATATATTCTTCGGAATCAATCACCCGGTCAAGCAGGTCAAGTGTCTCCTGATCCTTCATATTCACATAAAATTCCCGCTGTACAGTCTTATGGTTTCCCATCCGGTACATCACGTTCAAACAATACCATTCTGCATTCTCATCCTCGTAAAGAGCACTCAGGTCAGAATATTTTCCAAGACTATCAATAGATTTCTGCAATAATTTATTCAGTGATCCAATATCTGACAAATACATATTATCTGCCAGATACTCCATACGATCCTCATATTTCAGGTTTTCGTCATAATAATCATCACCATATACACTGTATTCATAGGGTGAAATCAATACTGCACTGCTCACCCTGTCGACCTTTGGCACATAGCTGTTATATCCGGTAAGATCCTTTGAAAATACAAGGAAGATCAATGCAGCTGCTGCACTGGATATCAGAATATGCCATTTTTTGTGCAGAATCCCACGAATGTCAAATTCATAAACCACCTGCATCAGGCAGCATACCACAACCACTACAATGGCCATGGAAAAGACAGGAAAACCAGGTGATCCGCTATTCCATAAGGGTGAATATCCCACTATATTACTGACAATCAGACCGGCAAACAGTGATGCCGGTATGGCAAGTGCAATTTTGATCACAGGCTGTGTTACTTTAAAAGCCATTGCTCTGCCGGCTGCTTCTGCCGGACGTTTCCGGTAACACCAGTATGCAAGAGCCAGCACAATTCCGCTGAACAGGGAAAGCTGCAGCACCGTTCCGAGGATACCCTCCTGTCCTTCACTTCTTTTTTCACTGTAACGGATAAACATGGCGATTGGAGAGAAATACGGCATATCCGACTGGTTAAATGTGGAATAATGTGGAAAAAACATCAGCTTATAACCAGAGAGCACACTTCTTACCATCCATTCATATAAGAAAAAAACACCGGTTCCAAGACACGTAATCAAAACATTTCCCGTCAGCATGACTGCCAGAATAGACATATGATAACAGCCAAGATATACAAACAAAAGCAGGAAAAAGGCAATTCCGGTCTGCTGCAGAATTTCTGCAGTCAGCATTTGATTTCCTGCCATAACCAGCAGACATAATACAGTACCAGCAAATCCTGGTATCAGATATACCAGAACTCCATTTAACCAGATTGTCAGAAACCGCCGGCTCTGTTTCACAGGAGCTGCCTGATAAAAATCAATTTTATTCTTGTGATAAAGATAGCTGAAGCCCTGTATTCCGCTGACTATGGCAACTCCCGAAATTATCACAAGAAGCAGAAGATTATCCCCATTAAATATCTGCAGAAGCTGATTCATGGTCTCCTGCCGGATTCTTTCCATGCCTGCGCTTTCCCCATACTGTTCAATCAAATAACTGTTATTTGTTTTATAACTGCTGATAAACATGGCTGTCACCGTCGGCAATACCACAAGATAAGTAAATGCACTTAATATCCACAGCCAGATTCTCCTTTTATTATTTTCCTTCAGACTAACCCAGAATGAGTTTTTTGATATCATAGCCGACTACCTCCGTTTCGCTGATAAAGATCTCTTCAAGAGATAAAGGAAGAGCCTCAAAAAATACAGTGTTGACAGTAGCAAAGATCGCCAGGATTTCCGCCTTGTTGCCACGTACGGTAAGCGTATTTAACGATCCCCTCTTCTCATTTTTCATAATATCCAGTGCCCCGATCGCCCTTGTTTCATCCTCTCTGGTTGCAAAAACACATTGTACCTTCTGGATGTTGCATTTCATATCCTCAAGATCCTTGGACAGCAGCACTCCTCCCTTATGAAGCAGTCCCACATGATCACAGATGTCCTCAAGCTCCCGCAGGTTGTGGGAAGCAATGACCGGTGTCAGTCCTCTTCTTTCCATTTCACTGGCAAAGATACTTTTGATCCCCTGGCGCATAACAGGATCAAGTCCGTCAAAGGTTTCGTCACAGAGAAGATATTTTGCGTTGCTGCAAATGCCACAGATCAGGGCAAGCTGCTTTTTCATTCCTTTGGAATAGGTATTGACCTTGCGCCTTTTATCCAGGCCAAAGTTTACAAGATAACTATAAAAATCCTCTGTCATAAATTCAGGATAAACGCTGGAAAGATATTTCTGCATATCCATTGCATTACTGTTTGCAAAGAAATATGGCTCGTCAGCGATAAAATAAAATTTTCTCTTTGCCTCAACATTGTTTAATACAGCAAGACCATCTATTGCCAGTTCCCCTTCATCCGGTTCCAGTACTCCTGCAACCATCCGCAGGAGTGTACTCTTTCCAGCTCCGTTTGTTCCGATCAGTCCAAATACGGTATTTTCCTTTATTGAGACACTGACATTATCTACTGCCCTGATCCCGTCAAACGACTTGCTGATATTTCTGATCTCTATCATCTCACGCTCTCCCTTCCGCCGCCAGAACTGCCTCTGTCAGTTCCTTTTCTGTCACTCCGATGCTGAATGCCAGTTCACTGGTCTGTGTAATTTTATCAAGCAGTTCTTTCCTGTACTCCGTAAGAAGTGACTCTTTTCCAGATGCAAAATTCCCCTTTCCTTTTACTGTATAAATGTAACCAAGCCGTTCCAGCTCCCCGTATGCCCGTTGTATGGTATTGGGATTGATGGAAAGCTCTACTGCCATATTTCTGACACTCGGCAGTTTCTCATCCTTCCTGATCACCCCACGCAGTATCAGCATTCTGGTCTTTTCAACGATCTGCTCATATATAGGCCTGCTGTCCCTGACATCAATATAAATCATAGCGTCCCCCTCTCTTTCAATCTGAGCGAACCTGTTTCTCTATTTGTACGTGTATTATTACAGTTAATACACTTTCGATATTCTCATGCTAGCAGAGCATTTCCCATGTGTCAATGTACCTGCCTTAATGTTAAGATTATCTTCAGGTTATCTTAAGAAACACAGGGGTATACTGTATTCTTCATTGTTTTCTCAGAAACTCTGTGATAACATAATGAAAAATCAGCATTTCGCTGATGAGCATTTTCGTAAAAGAGGAAACGATCATGAATACTTTAGTACATACCGGTTCTTTTCTCGGTAATCTCACAGGCACTGTTCTGTTTCTGTACTTTCAGGGCTGTGGTATCCTGTTTAGCGGTTTTCTCCTCCGCAAAAAAGATATGATCACAAGACTGCTGTGCGGCAGTGTTTTAGGCAGCGTCCTTCTGATGTGGATACCTGCTCTTTTCTCCTTTATATTCGGTTTTTCAAAGCTGTCCCATATTCTGGCCGCCGGATCATGTACGCTGATCCTTTTTCTGCTGGATTTTTTCAAGACTGAAAACGCTCCATATCATCTGCCATCCAGAGAATGTATTCGCGCCTTTCTAAAAAAGCACCGGGTATTTCTGATCCTGTGCAGCGCCACCTTTATTCTTTTTGCTTATATGCTTTCTACCCATACTCTGCTGGTAAAGGAAGACGGTCTGCACACTGGTCAATGTTCCTATGGGGATATTAACTTTCATCTTGGCGTCATTACCGGAATTTCCGTTCAGCAGACATTTCCACCGGAATATACGATCTCTCCCGGTCACAGACTCTGCTACCCGTTTCTCTGCGACAGTATTTCCTCCAGTCTGTATACCTTCGGAGCATCTCTTCGCTATGCCTATATGTTTCCCATGTACTTTGCCATTCTTCAGGTCATGACAGGGTTTTACTGTTTTGCTTATACATGGTTAAAAAAAGTTTCAAAAGCCTGCCTTGCCTGGTTTTTATTCTTTTATAATGGAGGACTTGGATTTCTTTACTTTTTGGACTGGACCTGTCTCTTATACACATCTCCGAGCCCACGAGACAAGAGGCAATCTCG
>ENA-OZGG01000610-OZGG01000610.1-human-gut-metagenome-genome-assembly--contig:-NODE-610-length-13319-cov-9.040486_pt1 | contig 13319 bp, 11 predicted proteins | sample MGYA00244659_ERZ653664 | MGnify/ENA primary metagenome ERZ653664 (study PRJEB26926, sample SAMN06165233) | human gut metagenome | biome: ENVO:00009003; feature: ENVO:2100002; material: ENVO:00002003... | reverse complement strand
TCTACACAAGGAGTATCGTCGGCAGCGTCAGATGTGTATAAGAGACAGGGATACGCTTAAATAACACAATAATATTAAAAGAACTCATCATTTAGGTGGGTTCTTTCTTTTTATGGAGGTAAAATCATATGAAAACAGGAAAAAGAATCTTATCCTTGCTTTTTACTCTTATAATAACTTTAGTAAACTTTTCAGGATTAATTTCTTCAGTATCAGCAGAATCTCAGAAGATGACGGTTTACATAATTGATCTGCCGAGAGGATCGGATCCGTCTGACAGAAGTTCATGGGGACATCCAGCTTTAAATTTTATGGGAGGCTGGTCTGTTAATGAACAATCTGATTTTTATTCAGTACATTGTCAGGATACATTTGATGGTAGAGTCGCTTACTGCATTGAACCCGGTTTCCATGTTGAATCAGGTGACAGTTACACCGGTTTTAACGAAAGTTTCTGGGATAATTATCCGTCGAATCTGAATCAAACTATTAATCCGAGATATATAAAATTATATATTGGTCGTATTATGCAATACGGATGGCAAGGAAACGGAAATACAGACTGGAATTCAGCAAATCACTCTGATGCCAAAGAAATTTCAAGTTATATTGCTTCTCAGCTCTTAATATGGGAGACTGTTGTTGGAGAAAGAGATGAAAATTTCAATAAAATAGACGCTACAAAGTATGGAAAAAATAACGTTAAAGAATATATAAAAAAGAGTCATCCACTTTTTGATTCTATTTTTAAGGAATATTCAGATATAGAAAATAAAGTACAGAATCATACAAAACTTCCTAGCTTTTTTAGAAAATCTATTGGAACAGCTGAAATATATGAATTGAAATGGAATGGCAGCAATTATTCTGTCACTCTTACAGATACAAACGGAGTTCTGGGAAACTATAAGCTTTCAAGCAATTCCAAAGACATTAAACTTTCTATTGACGGTAATAAATTAACTATCAGCTGTACGGAAGCTCCAAAGGATATAATAAATATAACAGCTGAAAAAAACAATGGTAAGAGAAAAGGTATAGTCGTATGGTCTGACGGACATATAAAGGAAGGTCTACAAAATTTAGTTACTTATGGAGCAGAAGTTTCAGATCCTGTAAGCGGATACCTTAAACTAGAAGTTAAAACAGGTAATCTACATTTGATAAAAACATCTGAAGATGGAATAGTTGGAGGTATTACTTTTAAAATCAGCGGCAATGGTTATACTGCTTCTAAGACCACTAATTCTAAGGGAATAATTGATGCAACCGATCTTGAACCCGGAGAATATACCATAACCGAACAATCAATTGATAAATACAGACCTCAGTCATCTAAAAAGGTTACGATAGTAAGTGGTCAGACCGCATCTGTAAGTTTTGAAAACACTCTGAAAAAAGGAAGAATAGCGCTCATTAAGCATACCGGAAACGGAGAAACTGGAATTCAGAAGCCTGAATTCGGAGCAGAATTTGATATATACATAAAATCATCCGGCTCATATGATAATGCCGACAAAACTCAGCGGGATCATCTTATATGCGATGATAATGGATATGCTCAAAGCAAGGAGCTTCCATACGGAACTTATATCGTAAGTCAGGTAGGAGGCTGGGACGGAACTGAATTTATAGATGATTTCGAGGTGTTTATATCAAAGGATAACCAGACCTACAGATACATACTTAACAACGCGTCTTTCCGTTCATATCTGAAAATTATTAAAACTGACGCTGAAACCGGTAAAACCATACCGTATGCCGGCGCCGGATTTCAATTGTTCGGACCAGACGGAAATAAGATCACTCAGAGCTTTACCTATCCTGAGATCACCGAGGTCGATACATTTTATACAAACAGCGAAGGCTACCTTATCACTCCGGAACAGCTTGAGTACGGAACAGGTTACTATCTTGTAGAGGTCTGCGCTCCTTATGGATATGTACTTGACACAGAACCGGTATATTTTGATATAACGGAAGAAAATTCTTCTGTTGAAGGAGATATAACTGTTACAGCAGTAAAAAAATCAGATAAGGCTCAGAAAGGCGTTATACGGATCACAAAAACCGGTGAAATATTCTCTTCAGTAACTGAAAATGAAGATGTCTACCAGCCGGTATACACTGTTAGCGGACTTGAAGGTGCAGAATTTGATATTATTGCTAAGGAGGACATATATACACCAGACGGAACTCTCAGATATACCGCCGGAAAGACAGCAGATAAAATAATAACTGATAAGTCCGGCGCTGCAGCAAGCAAAGAACTCTATTTAGGTAAATATGAAGTAAAAGAAATTAAAGCTCCTGATGGAATGATACTTAGCAAAGAAACCTACGACGCTGAACTTTCCTACGCAGGCCAGGAGGTTGAAATTACAGAATTTAAAACTGAAATCTACAACGAACGCCAGAAAGCCGAGATCCTAATAAATAAGGCGCTTGAACAGGACGAAAGCTTTGGCATCGGTATGAACGGAGAAATAAACTCTGTTGTTTTCGGACTGTATGCCGGTGAAGTTATCACAGCTGCAGACGGTTCTGTTATACCTTCAGATGGTTTGCTGGAAATTGCAGCTGTAACTGAAAACGGTTCAATGAAGTTTGCCACAGAACTTCCCTTCGGAAACTTTTATCTTAAAGAGCTGGCCACAGACGAGCACTACGTTATATCTGATGAAAAATATGAGTTTTCTTTTGAGTACGGCGGTCAGGATAACGCTGTTATTGAAATTAAAGCAAATGAAGGAAATGTGATCATAAACAATTTGAAGCGAGGCAGAATTAACGGATCAAAGGTCGATGAAAGTGAAAATACTCTAAGCGGTGCATTGATTGGTCTGTTTGCTCCAGACTGTACTGACTTTACGGAAAATAACGCTGTAATGATTGACGAATCCGGAGAAGACGGCAGTTTTTCATTTACTGACATCCCCTTCGGCAAATGGATAATAAAAGAAATAGCTCAGCCTGAAGGCTATATTCTCAGCAGTGAAAGCTATCCGGTATTTGTTCAGGATAATGCAGAGGTAATCGAAATCAAAATTATAAACAAGCAGATACGAGGTAACCTGCGTCTTGTAAAGACAGACGCCGACTTATCTGATATAAAGCTGTCAGGAGCTGTTTTTGAAGTATATTCAGACATTAACGGTGATAAAAGGTTTGATAAATCTGATAAACTGCTCGGCGTTATGGAGGAAACCTCTGAAGGAATTTATGAAATGAAAGATATCGCTTACGGCGGAGTTTTTGTTAAAGAAAAATCTGCTCCTGACGGGTATACAGCAGATGATAATGCCTACTATGTTTTCATAGATACTGACGGGAAAACCTATGAGGTGAAAAACAAAGACGGAGACGGCTTTGCCAACACGGTTATGAAAGGATCTCTTAAAATTGTTAAGACTACTTCAGACGGAAAAAAAGAAGGCTTTGCGTTCAGAGTCACAGGTCCGAATGGGTATGACGAAACCTTTACTACTGACGCCAACGGAGAAATTCTGATAGAGAATCTTCGTATAGGCGAATATATAGTGACAGAGCTTAAAAATGATGTAAGCTCAAGCTATAAAATAGCTGGTCCTGTTACAGTTGAAATCATTCCGGATGAAACACTGCTGGTTAACGTACACAACGATAAAATAACCGTTGAAGGTCCCCCTAAAACCGGAGATGAAAGAAATATGAAACCGGCAGTATTTATACTGGCTATCAGTTCATTAGCTCTCATGTCGTCACTTTTAATAAGGAAAAATGGAAAAAGAAAAAAAGTTTCTAAAAACACGGAGGTCATATAATATGAAAACATGGAAAGCCTCGTCTGCACTGATACTTTCTTTTCTTGCCGCAGGTTTTATCATTTCAGGCTCAGCCGCGTCAGCGTCCTTATCAGCTTATGATAAGGACGGAACGGACGGTACCGAGCTTCAGGTTTCGGAAGCGGAGAATCTAGAAATAAGGCTTGGGAAAGAATGGGCAGGAACTTCATTTGAACTGAAAACAGATTACGGAACATATCCCGGAACAATTACGGCTGATGTTAACGGAGTTTTACATATGGATATAGGCGGTTGCAGCGATTATATCCTTACTCGTCTTGAAGATACGACTGAGAGTTTTACTTCCGATAATGGGAGCGTTTCATCTGAGAATGGACAGTCTGTAAAAATGGATGATAAAAAACCATCCTCAGGCATACCTTCATTCCACATCGTAATATTCGTAATCGGTATGCTCCTTTCAGTGGGAGGACTGATTTTTATAAAGAAACGGAAAAACTCAGTATATGATAACGAAGAAGATGATGAAATTTAACTCTATACTGAGATAAAAAACAAATAATATTCCCTATAGGAATATAAATGCAAATTATAGCACTAATATTCCTTTAAGGCTTGACAATCAAATGTAAATATGATATACTATATATGTAACAATAACTTGCGTTCAGGCTTTCGGTACGCCGTGCATGGACGACCGTTACGGATTTGCGCATTGAGCGATCCATAACAGCGCAGGAAATTGAATTACAGGCCGGATACCGCTGTATACAAAACTTTGCAGAGTGAGACTTCAAAGTTTATGTAAACGCGTATATCCGGTCATTTTATTTTCTTGGAGGTTTTGTTATGAAAAAGAAAAAGAGAAAGGGATTTAATGCAAGTCAGATGCGCTGTCCATATTGCGGAAGCACTGTTGTTTACAGAAGCGCTGATGGAATATATCACGATAATTCCAATCAGACTATGCTTTATGTATGTTCCCGGTATCCGGAATGCGACGCTTATGTACGAGTACATGCCGGTACTAACATCCCTGTCGGCACCATGGCGGACGGCAGACTGAGAGCGCTCCGAATAAATGCTCACCGTTACTTTGATCAGATTTATAAAAAAGGTTTAATGAGCAAGCAGGAAGCATATCTTTGGCTTGCTGACCTTATAGGGGCGCCGCTGTCCGAAGCTCACATAGGTCACCTTGGAGATTATTACTGTAAAGAAGTAATAACAAAGTGCAAACGTCTGTTAGAAAGCTGCGGAGAAACACATGAAACTATTAAATAAATCAAAAAAATATCTGATACCTATGCTGATTGCTGCCGCTATATTTATTGTTTTCAAGCTTATATTGTTTATAGGGTATGTACCGACAAGTTCCATGGAACCGACTCTTAGCAGCGAAAGCTTGATTTTAGGCTACAGAGCTTTTAAAACAGTAAAAACCGGTGATATTATTGTCTTCAGGCGAAACGGAAGACTTCATGTAAAACGAGTTGCAGCAGGTCCGAAAGAGATAGTTAATCTTGATGCTCTTGATTACATTACCGGTCTGGAGCAATGCAGATACGGAAAAATAACAGTCCCTGAGGACTGTTATTTTGTTTTGGGCGATAATTCCTCCGAATCCTATGATTCACGCTACTGGGATGATCCATTTGTGTTGAAGGAGGATATTGTTTGTGTTGTTATTGAATGCTGATATACTATCTGGATGCTGACGATTTATAACTGAAATAAATAATTCAGAATGTCAACAAGCCCGCATTTACGGACTTTTCAGCATAAAAAGCAACTCAGTTTGGATTTTAGGGTTCAAACTGAGTTAGGGTTATGATATAAAAAACTTATTTGAATAAATTTCCTCTATACAAACGCAAACAAATGTGCTATACTTATTATAGAACACATGTTTGCAATTGGAGATGATGTTTTGAACGAAAGAATTATCCTTCATTCTGATCTTAATAATTTCTACGCTTCCGTCGAATGTCTGTATCATCCCGAATACAGAGGAAAACCTCTTGCCGTTCTCGGCGATCCGGAAGCTCGTCACGGAATCGTTCTTGCTAAAAATTATGAGGCTAAAAGCTACGATATCAGGACAGGCGATCCCATGTGGATGGCAAAGCAGAAATGTCCCGACATAGTTTTTGTTCCTCCTCATTATGATCTTTATATGAAGCATTCAAAGCTTGTTCGTGAGATATATTCTGTTTATACTGATCAGGTATAGCCTTACGGTCTTGACGAGTGCTGGCTCGATGTTACGGGCAGCACAGGGCTTTTCGGTTCGGGAGAGGAAATTGCAAACGAAATACGCAAACGAGTTAAATTTGAATTAGGCGTTTCTGTTTCAGTCGGAGTATCTTTTAACAAGATATTCGCAAAGCTCGGCTCAGACCTGAAAAAACCGGACGCTACAACCGTTATTGAAAGCAGCTGTTTTAAAGAAATTGTATGGCCTTTGCCTGTAAAGGAGCTTCTATATGTCGGCAGGTCTACTCATAAGCAGCTAAAGCGCAGAGGTATATTTACAATAGGCGATCTGGCAAACACCAACCCCGAAAGCCTTAAATTCTGGTTTGGAAAAATGGGAATCGTTCTGTGGCAGTTTGCAAACGGACTGGACACATCTCCTGTTTCCAATATCGGCGCCAAATCCATGATTAAAACAGTCGGAAACAGCACTACCGCTCCCAGGGATCTGATTTCCGATGAGGATATAAAAATAACACTGATGGTACTCTGCGAAAGTATATCGGCAAGACTTCGGGAATATGGCTTTATCTGCCGTACTGTTCAGATTGGCATTCGTGACAACGAACTTGAATGGTATGAACGTCAGGGCAAGCTTGAGATTCCTAACAGGACGGCAAAGTCAATTTTTGAACTTGCTTTCGCTCTTTTCAAAAAGCATACCAATGGAAAACCAATCCGAAGCCTGAGCGTCAGAGCGTGTGATTTAGAGCCTGTGGATTTTGTTCAGTTATCTCTTTTGCCGGACGTTCAGAAGCTTGAAAGTCAGGAAAGACTCGAAACCGCAGTGGATGCAGTAAGAAATCGGTTCGGACATTTCTCGCTGCAAAAGGGTATTATGCTGACTGACAGGGATTTATCTAATCTTGATCCAAAGGGTGAGCATATTATTCATCCAATGAGTTTCTTTAATTAAGGGATACAATAATGAAAAGGAGCACATATTTTATTTATCATTACCGCATTTATGACGGTTTCCCGATTGTTTCTTATTGTTTCTGCCCTCACCGTCAAGAGCGCTTTCAGCCATTGTATGACCGCCTTTAGCCTTGAGCTTTCTGACTTCCTTTGGGTCAAGCTGCGAGTCCTTTGCCATTTAAACACCTCCTGTTTTATTTTAGTATTAACTTCTAATTACAATCCTCCGGCGCTTTATCCTCTCTCAGACCTTTAAAAACAGGTTGACGCATTCCGCCGTTTTCCGTTTTCATCATGTACTTTACTGTACATACAAGCTCCTGCTTTACCCAGACTGCGTTTTCATTTCCTTTCGGGATTTCCGCAAACGGACAGTCTGTTTTATCCAATGCTTTGATTCTGCGGAAAGGCTCCCCGCCGACTCCCAGCGTTACATGACCTTTGTAAACAAGCTGACTGTTCTGATACTGCCCCAGAATTATACTGTTCATACTGTTTTCTTTCGGAACATATCCCAAAATTACAAAATCATCGTCCTGCATATACTTTATTTTTATCCAGTCCTTTGTACGGCGGTCAAAATAATATCGGCTTTCCTTACGTTTTGCAATGATGCCTTCCAACTCATTCTGCTTTGCAAGCGCATAGAAAGCAATGCCATTTTTCTCAATGTATCTTGATACGGCAAATTTCTCGTTTTCGGATTTTACAGCCTTTTGCAATAAATCCTTTCTTTCAGTCAGCGGAAGATTTGTCACCTTTTTATCCTCATAATACAGTATATCAAAGGCGGTAAAGCAGGCAGGATATTTTTTTGCTGCCATCTCTATTTTAACAGGATTGCTCATCAGGCTGCGTTTCTGAATCTCAAAAAAATCCGGTTTACCGTCCTTGATAACTGCAAGTTCTCCGTCCAGTATACAGCGTACATTGACGTTCTTGTGAATCTCCGAAAGCTCCGGTACTTTAGGGAGCATTAAAATATTACGTTTATTTTTCAGAATCGTTTTATCTCGGTCCAGATAAGCTATGCACCGTTCTCCGTCAAGCTTTAGTTCAAAAATATATTCCTCACTGTCAAAGGGTTCTCCCTCCGAACCTATAAGCATGGGAGCAATATTTTTAGTTTCCCATATATCAGCCATTTTTAGCGCCTATTTGCTCAAGACTTTGCTTTAAGGCTTCCATAATATCAATAGCTGTAACCTTGATTTCCGGCGATGAAGCGACGATATCTTTTCCGGAAATTTTCTGCTTGATGATTTCACGAAGTCTGACCTGATACTCGTCCTTGTAAAGACTAGGCTCAAAGTCATTTACCATTGTATTGATAAGGGTTTTCGCCATAGTCAGTTCCGCCTCGCTTATTTCGGGGTGTGCGGGCTCTTTAGGCGCTTGCTTTACTTCGTCTGCAAAAAACATGGTTTCAATGAGTATGCCGTTATCGGTTGGAATCAGCGTTAAAAGCTTTTCCTTTGTACCCATAACAGTTTTGGCTATTGCGACCTTGTGTTCGTCCTTCATAGCCTTACGTAGCAACTCAAAAGCCTTATCGCCTCCGGCTTCCGGGACTGCGTGATAGGTTTTATCATAATATATCGGACGTATCGAATTTAAGTCTGTAAAATGCAGAATGTGAATAGTTTTATCCTTTTCAGACTTGGCTTTTTCAAAATCTTCATCGGACATGATAACAAATTTGTCCTTGTCGTATTCAAAGCCCTTTACAATATCCTTTGACGAAACCTCTTTACCGCAGGAAGCGCAGACCTTTTTGTATCGAACTCTGCTGCCGTCCTCTTTGCATAGCTGATTAAAATGTATATCGTTATCCTGCGTGGCTGTATAAAGTCCTACGGGAATATGAACCAAGCCGAATGAAATTGCTCCTCTGTGTGATACTGCCATATTGAACATCTCCTTTTTTAGTAGTATATCCATTCCGTAAAAAGTAATACTAATTACGGTGATGATATGGTAAGGAAGGTTTATGTTGAGGTAACCGCAAAATTTGATACTGAGGGGAATATAACTCCGCTTTCAGTAACATGGGAGAACGGTACGGTTTATGAGATAGACAGGATTCTTGACAAACGCAGAGCCGCAAGCCTGAAAGCCGGAGGTATCGGAATGAGATATACCTGCCGTATTTTAGGGCAACAGTCCTATTTGTATTATGAGGAACCAAGATGGTTTGTTGAGGGGAAAAGATAATTTGGATAAAATTAAGGATACAGCCGATCAGCGCTGTATCCTAATTGCTTCTGTTATTTATTAAGAGCCGCTTTTATCATATCGTCTGACAAACCAAGTTCTTTTAACCTTGCTGCAATATTGGCTCTTTCTTCTTCTTTTCCTTTTACTATGCCTTTTTCCATGCCTATCTGCTCTCCCTCACGCCTTGCATGACCCAATGCGCTGGCTTCATCGTGCAGCGCCTTTTCTCTTAATCTTGCAAGCTCCTGTATCTTTTCATCTTCGCTCATCTGGTGTATCACCATTACCGCTTTTTGTATTTCCGGCACATTTGTCTGTCTTAGCATTTCCAGTTCCTCCTCGCTCTCCGCATTTATCAGCTGCAGCCACAGCTCCATGCGGTTATTTTTATTTATCTTCTTGTTTATCTTTTTCAGTTCAAAAAAGTGTATCGCGCATTTATCTGTCAGCAGCTCATGCCTGTTTACTTCCAATACCTTGAAGCATGAATGAAATTCAGGGCATTCAAACATATTGAAGTTGATTATATTTATTGATATGCTCTGTTTCAGATCGCTGTATTCGTCGCCGCTTTTCAAATCTCCGCTGTAAAGCTTCGACCAGTAATACAATACCCGGTCATTGAAATCAGGCTCATTTTTTATCTGCATTTCAACATTGACCAATTTATCGTCCACCTGCATTTTCAGATCAAGCCTGCTGAATTTCCCCGTTATCGTTTCCGGCAGTATTTCGGAGTTCTGAATCACTATCTTTTGTATCGAATCGTATGGCAGTTCAAGCATAGTCGATAAAAAGCTATGCAGTATATCCTCGTTTTCCGATTTTGAAAACATCGTTTTGAATATTATATCCAGCTTTGCTTTTACTATGTTTCTGCCCATTGGTATCAGCCTCCGTTATGTCTGTTTTCCGTCCTTTTTCACTTTCATTATATCATACTATGCCAATCATTGCAAGCTTTATAAAAGTAAATTTAACTTCGGTTCCATTGGAGCCGAAGTATATAAAACAAGGGTACAGAAATCTGTACCCTTGTTTTTGCTTTCGGCGTCCAAGTAAAGAGGTGTTAAATTTTTAACCCAATGTAAAGGAGGTTTATTTCTTTCTTGTGATAACGCCGATTGCAGACAATAAGATTATTCCCGCTGCCGTAGCCGAAGCTGCTCCGGTGTTGGGGTTTGACGATCCGTTGGCTCCTGAGTTGGCATTGCTCGTTGTATTTGCATTGCTATTAGAGCTTGCGGAATCTGTCTTTGAAGTTGTGCTGTTATTGGAATCGTCGGTTTTGCTCGACGAATTATCGGTTTTTGAGCTTGATTCTTCATCTGCTTTTGATGAGGAATCCGAAGTTGATTCTGTATCAGACGAACTTTCCGAATCAGGTGTTGAATCCGGCGTTGGCTCTGATGAGGAATCATCTGTCTTTTCAGCCAGTCCTGAAACGGCGGTTTCAAGCGCCGTTTTTGCGGCTTCGATGTCCGCTTTTGCGGAATCCTCCGGCAGTTCCCTTGCCGCTGTCAAAGCGGCGGTAAGTGCCGCAAAGCTTTCCTCGGTGTAATTGGCTGATTCAATTTTTTCCGCTTCTGCGATTGCTGTTTTCAGTTCGTCAAGCGCGATAGTTCTGTCCGTAACAGCCTTGACTACCTGTCCGACAGCATTGATATATTCCACCTTTGTTATACCGTAAACGTAATCGCTTGCGTTTGACCATGCCCATGTATAGGCAACCAATTTCACATCATCGCCCGAATTAATTGCGTTCGATAGCGGTAATTCAATCGCAAATCCCTTTGCTCCCGCTGTTTCTGTGGTATCTGTACCCACAAATTTCATATAGCTTTCCGTTCCGGCGATATTTGCTTTCATTTCAATACTTGCGTACTGATTAAATGAAACGTCCGGTGCGCAATCGAATGTAATTTTAATTTTTGTCGCACCCGCAACAGCTTCGTCCGCAGCAAATTCTCCAAGCGTTGTTTCTACAGCATTTTTGTTGATAACTGCGAAAGGCTCTCCGGCTTCTTCTTCGATACCCGGCTTGATTTCAAGGTTTTCCAAGGCGGTATCTATCGCCTGTTTTGCCAAGGCTAAATCCTCGAATGATGAAGCTTCCGTTAATGCTTTAGCTGATTCCAACGCCTTTGCAAGCTCCGCATAGCTTTCCTCTGTAAAATCCTCTGATCCGTATGATTCGGCGGTTGTGATTGTCTGCTGAAGCTCATTGAAAACTTCTGTTTTATCAAGAGGTACAAGAAGATTAATGCTTGATCTCATATAACTTGTATGAGTATTTATTTGGCTCTGAACGTATTCGCTTATTTCGCCCGTTACGCTTTCCTTAAATGCTTTAGCTCTATTTACATCACCTCTTAAAAAGCCTATTGTCTTACTTGTATACTCATAAGAATGGTTATTTAAAATATCTTCTGCTTCAGCCATGATCTTATCAAACTCAATAAACTCTCTTTTAACAAGACCATTTATCGCATTATTGATTGCTTCGATAGCGTTGTCAATTTCGCTTTGCGACGCATTCCCGTTCTCTATAAGAGTATTTCCGGCTGTAACTGCGTCGGTTAATACTTTATACGAATCAATGGTATAGTTATCTTCCTTGTATGCTGCGGCTTTGGACAATGAATCTTTTAAAGCTGTTGTATTATCTTTAATCAATAAAACATTAGCTGTTGGTGCATTTGCTTTTACAAGGTCATAAACTGTCTGCGAGTAGGTCTTTATTGTTCCAATTACTCCTGTAAATGCATTAGAGCCAATAGTTGTTATATTCACACTCTGAATATCAATAACTAAATTTGGGTTTGTACACCCATAGAATACATAACTGTTTAAATTATTTATACCGTACGGTACATTAACGCTTTCCAATGCCGGACAATCTCTGAATTGAAAAGTTCCAAGGGCTCCGGTAAGTGAATTTGGCAGAGAAACGTTTTTTAATGATGTACAGCCTTTAATAGCGGATCCCGCTAAAGTTGTATAACTCTCTGGAACTTTAATTGAAGTTATTGCAGTGTTATCTTTAAATGCATTACCCCAAACAGTTGTTATTGTGACTCCATTAACTTCCTCAGGTAATACAATATCTGTTTCATTTCCTACATAGCCTTTTAACGTGTAACTGTCAATAATGAATAACTCCGGATCAGTACTTTCAGCTATCGCCGTAAAACTAATAGAATTCAAAACAATTAACCCAGTTAAAAGAACACCCAAAATACGTTTTACTTTCTTTAACTTTCTCATTTTATCCTCCTTAAATCCCCAATAATAAAAGCTGCTATACTATTAAGTATAGCAGCTTTTTGCTTTAATGTATTCAATTTTAATTACCTGCAACCGGATTTCCCATAATTGCATTTATTAATGTACTTCCTGTTGATGTAACAGTATTTGTTGTTCTATCGAACAGCGCAAAACCGTTTTGATTAATATCGCCATTATCCCAACAAGCAGTTACAAACTTAACTTCAAGTTCATTATTATCAGCATAATAATTTAACCAGTAATAATAGTTTGCTCTTGATGATGTATTGCTTTTATCGATTGCACCATACTCACCAATGAAAACAGGCATATCGTTAGTCAGGGCAAAATCTGCAAGCACAATTATTTGGCTTTCCATATCTGCACCGTCGCTCGCCAAATCCCATGCATTTGTTCCGTTTTCATTCAGCGCAAAATCATACGGATCATAATAGTGAACAGAAAGCATTAATCTTTTAGATTCTCCCGTATCATTAGGTTTTACGAAACCATTTACAGTGTTATCAATGTTTGCGTTGTAACCAGCTACAACAAGAACACGATCGGTATTCTTTCCACCAGTATTTCTAACAGCAGTAACGAATGCCTGATTTAATGCGTTTACATTAGCAATTTCAAACGTACTTGGTATAGAGTTGTAATTGCCGTTGTTCAACTCATTAAATCCCTCAAATATCAGCTTCTGATCGTAGTTCGCAAATGTTGTCGCAATGTCAGACCATACACCTGAGAACTTACTCTGAATTGCTTCAAATTCTGTTCCTGTTTTTGTAATATCCAGCCACATACCCTCAACGCCATTTCCGCCGTCGTTATGTATGTTAACGATTACAAAAAGATTCGCAGAAATTGCTG
>ENA-OZGG01000596-OZGG01000596.1-human-gut-metagenome-genome-assembly--contig:-NODE-596-length-13533-cov-4.068111_pt1 | contig 13533 bp, 8 predicted proteins | sample MGYA00244659_ERZ653664 | MGnify/ENA primary metagenome ERZ653664 (study PRJEB26926, sample SAMN06165233) | human gut metagenome | biome: ENVO:00009003; feature: ENVO:2100002; material: ENVO:00002003... | reverse complement strand
TGTGTATAAGAGACAGCAGACGGCGAAAAGGGAGAAAAGGGCGACAAAGGCGACAAAGGCGATAAGGGTGACAAGGGTGACAAAGGCGACAAGGGCGATAAAGGCGACAAGGGCGATAAAGGCGACAAGGGCGACGCCGGTCAGAACGGCAGCTGCTCCGGATATTTTTATGCAGAAACAAGAATTCCGAGAGTATTTCTCAATAACGGCAACGCAGCTTTAAGCGTCTATGAAAAGGTAAACAGCGGAGACCTGATATCCACTTATCTTGATAAGATTACGCTCAAAAAAGGTCATGTTTACAGCGTCACCATAAGCGGCTCTCTCCAGGTGGTATCAAACGAGTCCAACAACAGCGGTAATTACTCCATCCAGATGACAGACGGCTATGACGACGACCTTTGCCGTGAGGTTACACGCATAAAACGTGACGGCACAAAAATAGCGCAGACAAACGACCAACATTCCTTTAATTTCACCAGAATTTACGACGCCTCGGACGAGGATATAACGCTGTACTTCATGTTTGAACAGTCGGCATACAATACCCGTCTCGAGAGCTTCAAAGGCACAATCACAATAACCGCCCTTGATTAAGTTTACATAACGGAGGTAGCAAGAAATGAAAAAACGAATACTCAGTATCCTGCTCACCCTATGTATGCTGTTCTGCCTTGTGCCGACAGGCGTATTTGCCGAGGGCGAGACAGCAACGGGCTCTGCTGCGATACAGCTTGGCACAGACGCACTGAATAAAACTGTAAACACAGCGAGTGCACCTATCGTGTATTTCGGGCAAGACCATGAAAATAATCCCGGTGCATGGCGCGTCATCGACTATGACGGAAACAGTGCAGCCGGCACAGCCGGGAATATGACCCTGCTTGCGGCAAATAACATGGGGTTGTCAAAGTTCGGTGCAAGCAACGCTTATGCGGACAGCGCGTTGAAAGAGGCAATAGACGCGCTTGCGGATAAGCTGACGGCGAAAGAAACCGATGCTGTTGAAAAACGGACCCTTGCAAGCGGAAACTACGATGAGGAAAATACCGACGGTGTAGCGGGTCCTGCGGTAAGCAATGCTGTTTTTTGGCCGCTTTCCTCAAAAGAGGCTAATGCGGTAAACAACGATTTGCGTGTCGTGGATCCCGAGCATCCGGGTTGGGCGTCAAGCTATTGGTGGCTGCGCTCCCCAGACGAAGACTATTCCACTGCCTTTGTGGCTGGTAGAGGTGAAGTCCGCTACTATGGTGGATACTCTACTTCCAAGGAGTTTGGCGTTCGTCCCGCTTTCGACTTGAATTTGGACTCTGTCCTCTTTGCATCCGCCGCCGTGGGCGGCAAGCCCGACGGAGGGCTGCAGCCCGTTTCCCCAAATTACACCGGAAACGAATGGAAGCTGACCCTTTATGACAGCAAGCGCAACGATTTCAGCAGAACTACCTGGGAGGTTTCCGCTTCCACCAAGGGCGGCACCGTAGAGATATCCTATACCGACGCAAAAACCGGCGCAAACGAATATATTTCCGCTCTGATCTTTGATGATGTCGGTAATGTAATCTATTACGGCCGCAGCAACGCCTCCCTCACAGAAAAAGACGGTACGGCACAGCTTACCATTCCTGCCGGCTTTGCCGAGGGTACCTATACCCTGAAGGTCTTCAACGAGCAGTACAACGGCGACCGCAAAACCGACCTTGCAAGCGGTTTCGCGGATGTTACGCTGACGGTTGAAAAGCGGGTCGACGAACAGTTCACCCTTGCCCCCGGCGGCAGATACTATTTTGACCTTTCGGCAATGGATATTCCCGGAACGTTAAACAGCGCTCTGCCGGACAGCACACTTCATTATGTGCCTTTTACCTATGTGGGTACGGTGGAAGCCTACAAACTCACGTCTGCGATGGCGACCACCGAGGAATATGCACAGCAGAACAAATACGCTCACAGCCTGTTTGTGGCGGACTATGCCGTAACGCTTAAGGTAAACTGGAATAACTTAGATACTGCGAGTCTGATTTTCGGCAAAAATTATGCCAGCGGCGGCGTGGACTATACCCTGCGCGCACCGTCTTGTGGAAGTGGGTTTACCGGTTCAGGCGATTCAGAGTGCGGTACGCCCCAAAGCAATGAGTGGGACGCGGTGCTGGACAAGAACAGCGGATATATCCAAAACTGGAATAAAATGTATTCGTGGGGGCAGGACACATCAAGTTACGAATTGTGGTCCCGTGCGTTTCGCGGGTACGATTCGGCCCGCTACTGGAGCAGCAACCGTGCTACGTACTCCGTCCCGATCGTCGGTTTCCGCCCCGTCCTTGAACTGCCGACAGATCTTGCCGCCGACAGCCTGAAGGCGGTTGCGTTGATCATGGCCGGTTATATGCCCGGCGAGCAGCAGAACTGGATCAATATCATCGTGAAAAAGGGCGAGAGCTTCAAAGCGCCCGCTGCCGAGGGTCTGCCCCGCCCGGACAGCATTTCGGCAGATGCACAACTGTGGTGGGTAGACGAAAATTCAAACTTCTACAAGCCCGGCGATACCGTTCCCGCAGATGTTTCGGCACTTACCGCTTTATGGGGCGGCTTCGGTCTGTTTTTGGATCGCGGCGACGGCGAGGTCGAGGTCACACCGGACAATTATACCGATATTTTCGGCGACGGGACTGCCTCCTTTGTTCTGCCTAAGGGCAAGAACTTTAGTACACTTAGGGATTCAGTGAATCTGACAGGCAAGGATATTTTGGAAATTTATTCGACCGGCAGGCTTGAAAGATACGGTTGTGTTTTCCCGAATCTGAAGCTCAAGAATGCCGACCTGACCTCTGTGCGCTTGAGCGAAAAGTATATCGGAAAGAGCAACCCGCTCTTTATCACGGCGGACGGAAAGAATACCATCGAAAGTCTGAACGGAATTAGCAAGAGCATGAACACCCTTTCCATTCTCGGCAACGGCTCGCTGACGCTGAACGGCGCACTGACGCTCAGCCAATACACCCAGTATGGCGGTGGCAGCGTCACCATGACGGACGGGCTCACGGCGTACTATCTTACCGTAGACAGCGGCTCGCTTACCGTAACGGGCGATCCGCAGGCCATTACGCTGCGGGATCAAGATTTAGGCTATCTGCAAATGGGCGACGGTGTGCGGCTGTTCACGGGCTCTTCGGCGCAGGATGCCGCAGAAGCTGTTATTCCGCAGCTTTCCGCTGAAATGCAAGAACTGTATCAGCGCTATCTGGCGGATGACAACACGCTGACAAATGAAGAGTTTGCCGCGCTGTACAACGCACTCAGAGAGCGGTTCAACGCTATCTTCCGGCAGCTTTCCGACAAGACCTATGTGCGTATCACGGGCGCTTGGGATGTGACCTATCAGCCCGGCACAAACGGCTCGGGCAATGCGGTCACAGATATTAAGTTCTATAACGATGCTCTCACGCTGCGAGGCGCTTTGTTCACTCGCACGGGGTACACGCAAGTAGGCTGGGCGACCGTTGACGGCGGCGAAAAGGTCTATGCTTTCGGCGGCGGCTATACCACCAATGCGGCGCTGACCCTCTATCCCGTGTGGAACACGAATAAATATACAATTACCTTTGATACGGCAGGCGGCAGCGAGATTGCTCCCATTACACAAGACTATGGTACGGCAATTACCGCACCTGCCGACCCGACAAGAGAGGGCTACACCTTCACGGGTTGGGACACGGAAATTCCCACGACCATGCCTGCCGAAAATATAACGCTTAAAGCGAAATGGAAAGACATTGAAAAGCCCACGGGCGAAATTATCATAGGCACAAATAAATGGCGCGAATTCTTAAACAAGCTGACCTTCGGTCTGTTCTTTAAGGACACGCAGGAGGTAACGATAAACGCTTTCGATAACAGCGGAACCGTGTTTGTCTCTTATCTGGTGACAAATCGGGACCTCTCCGAGACGGAACTCGGCTCTCTTGTGTACCGTGCGTATGATGAGCCGTTTTTAATAGAGCCTAACGGAGAATATATTGTTTATGCAATGCTTGTTGACGAGAGCATGAATATAACATATCTTCGCTCCGACCGCATAACGCTCGATAATATCCGGCCTGTAATCGGCGGCATTGAAAACGGCAAGACCTACTGCGAGGCACAGACAGTTACAATTGACGAGAAGTATATAGATACAGTTACCGTAAACGGCACAAAGGTCATGCTTGATGAAAACGGCGGCTTTACTCTCTCTCCTGCGGACGGCGAACAGAAAATTGTTGTCACCGACAAGGCAGGCAACACCGCCGAGATGACCGTGACGGTAAACGGCGGGCACACCTTCGGCGAATGGACATCAAACGGCGACGGCACGCATAGCCGTGAATGCACCGTGGACGACTGCAAGGGTGTTGAAACAATGGCTTGCTCGGGCGGAAATGCAACCTGCACCGAAAAAGCGGTATGCGAATACTGCGGCAAGGCTTACGGAAAACCCGATTCAAACAATCACACCGACTTAAAGCACATCGATGCAAAGGCGGCAACTAAGACTGCCGAGGGCAATATCGAGTATTGGTACTGCGGCGGCTGTGATAAGTATTACAGCGACAAAGACGGTATAAACGAAATTAAAAAGGCCGACACCGTAACGGCTAAGCTGCCGGGCAATCCGAAGTCTCCCCGAACCGGCAATGCAAGCGACCTCGCTTTATGGATTTCCCTGCTGCTTGTCAGCGGCGGCGTAACAGGCGTCACAGCGGGCCTGCGCAAAAAGAAAAAACACAAAGTATAATTTTTTTCGTTTCCCTTTTCTGCTTTTACGGCAGTAAAAAGCCTCCGTTAATAAGACGGAGGCTTTCGTTTATTGCGGCTTATGCATATTCTCGATTTTTTTAATGTATTCGGTGCTGTTCTCAAGAAATTTCCGAGTATCAAAGGACTCGTTTTTAAGGCTGTTTTGAATAATAATACCATCGGAAACCATCAAAATAAGCCAAGTGAAATAGTCGGCAGAAACAACGTCTGTTCTCTCGGCGATTTTTGCCGAAATGAGCTTTTGGAATTCATCATAGCGATGAATCAGCTTAGCTCTGATTTCCTCGTCGCCGAGCAATGCCGCGTCAAAGAGGTGAAGCCTGAGCCCGGCATAGGCTATATTTCTCTCGATTACATAATTTACAAGACGGTGCGGCGAGGTATCCTTTTCCTTGTTTTCCGTCCATTGTATCAGCTCGTCCCATTGGCGTGAAAGATAGCGGTCGGTAACGGCAAAAAGTATTTCGTTTTTGCTTTTATAATAGTAATACAGCGTGCCCTTCGAAATATTTGCCTTTTCGGCTATTTTCGCGAGAGTCACCTCCGAAAAGGAATTTACCTTTAAAAGCTCCTCAGCAGTATCAAGTATGATTTCGTTTATATTTTCGGGTCTTTGAGCTGCCATAATACCCTCCTGCAAAATTTCTTAAAGTATAACACGAACAATCGGCAATGTCTACAAAACAATATTCACAAAAAAAATACATAAGAGTGATTTTTTTAGTTAAAAGTATTGACAAACGCTTTTTTCGGAATTATACTTGGCTTATGAGTCGGTCAGTTAACCGACATATTTTTTATGCACAGTCGGGCGTGTGACCGACTGCAAGGCTGATTAAAAGAGGCTTGAAGTTATGAACATATCATCAATTAACAAAAAATTGAAAAAGACTTTCGGCGGAAAATTCAGTGCTTCAAAGGAGAACGGCTCGATTTTTGTTCGAGGCAAAAGCTCCGATTGGGGCGAAATCGTCGCGGCTTGCCAAGCGGCGGCAAAAAAATTCAGCACAACGCATATTGTCAACGATATTGTTTACACGGGCGAGCAGCCCGCTCCGACGCGTCTGCCGTCTCTCAAGGATGATTTTCTCGAGGGCAGAACACCCGACGTGCTTGTTATCGGCGGCGGCATTTCAGGTGCTTCGATAGCAAGAGAGCTGACCAAGTGGAAGCTTGACGTTTTACTTGTAGACAAGGAGGCGGACCTTGCACTTCAGGCGTCGGGACGCAACGACGGCGAGGTGCACCCCGGAATCGACCTCGGCAAAGGCTCACTCAAGCACAAGTACATTCGCCGCGCAAACCATATGTATGCAGACGTTTGCCGCGAGCTTGACGTTCCGTTTAAGCAGGTAGGTCAATATGTGCTTTTCCGCAACGCCGCGCTGAAGCCGCTTATCGGTCTGTATGCTTTTTGGCGGAAGCATCACGACGGCATAGAGGACACCGAGATAATCTCGGGCAAGGAGCTTATGCGCCGCGAGCCGAACCTCACACCGGAAACAAAATTCGCAATGTATAATCCGAGCGCAGGCTGTGTTTGCCCTTACGGACTCACCATAGCCTATGCCGAAAACGCCGTTCAAAACGGCGCGCAGGTAAGTCTTAACACCGCCGTGCTCTCCATGGAGGTGTCGGAGCATAACATCATAAGCGTTACCACCAACAGAGGCGTTATTCATCCGAAAATCGTTATCAACGCCGCAGGCGTTTTTGCCGAGGATATTGCCGCCATGGCGGATGACAGATTTTTCTCGATTCATCCGCGTCGAGGAACCAACTCGATTCTTGACCAAAAAGCAGGCGCATATATGCACTCGGTAGCCTCCGTAAAGGACATAAGCGTTCACGGCAAAACCCATTCAAAGGGCGGCGGCATATTGCACACCGTCCACGATAATCTCCTCGTCGGACCCGACGCCGTAGAAACGGTTGAAAAGGAAAACACGGAAACACGTGCCGAGAGCATTAAAACCGTCTTCGACAAGCAGACTCAAACAATGCCGGCGCTGTCAAAACGTGATATAATCACTTATTTCACGGGCGTTCGCGCGCCTACCTTTGAGGAGGATTTTATACTTGAACCCGGCAGAAGAACAAGGAATTTGATTCACGTAGCCGGTATTCAATCCCCCGGACTTACAACCGCTCCCGCGGTTGCCGTCGATATGGCGGAGCTTGCGGTCGATATGCTCGGCAAGACCGAGACGGTTGAAAAAAACAACAATTATAATCCTATTCGCAAGGGCGTTCCCGTGCTTCGCGAAATGGACGACGATACAAGAGAAAAAATGATAGCCGAAAATCCCGACTACGGCGAGATTATTTGCCGCTGCGAACAAATCAGCAAGGGCGAAATTCTCGACGCTTTGAAATCCCCGATATGCGTTCCGACGGTTGACGGTATCAAAAAGCGCATAAGACCGGGAATGGGACGTTGTCAGGGCGGCTTCTGCTCGCCGCTTGTCACCAAAATAATTGCCGAATTCCTCGGCGTTCCGCTGTATGAGGTTAAAAAATCCTCGGCGGAAGCGGTGATAACATACGGCGAAACAAAGGTAAACGAAGGAGGCGAAGAGTGATGACGACAGGTAACTATGACGTACTCGTTGTCGGCGGCGGTCCTGCCGGACTTGCGGCGGCGATAAGCGCTCATGATAACGGTGCCAAGGTTCTCCTTCTTGAAAGAGAGGCAAGGCTCGGAGGAATACTCAAGCAGTGCATTCACGACGGTTTCGGTCTTCATCACTTCGGCGAGCAGCTCTCCGGTCCGGAATACGCCGAGCGGTTTGAGGATGAGCTGTACAAACGCAATATCGAATACAGCACCCTGACGTTTGTCACGAAAATAGACAAAAACGGCGACGGAAGCTTTACGGTGCATACCGTCGGCAGAAGCGGCGTTTCGATATTTACGGCAAAAGCGCTTGTGCTGGCTACGGGCTGTCGCGAGCGTACCGCCAAGCAGGTATTTATTCACGGTACGCGTCCTGCAGGCGTTTTCACGGCCGGAACCGCACAGCATTTTACAAATCTGCTCGGGCTTATGCCCGCCAAAAAATGCGTAATTCTCGGCTCGGGAGATATAGGACTTATCATGGCGCGCCGGCTTACGCTTGAGGGCGCAAAGGTTCTCGGCGTTTATGAGGCAAAGCCTACGCCGTCGGGACTTACGAGAAACCTGCATCAATGCCTGCACGATTATGACATTCCGCTGCACCTGTCGCACACCGTCACTCGCGTGTTCGGAGTTGACAGGCTCGAAGCAGTTGAGATTTCAAAGGTTGACGAAAATATGGCTCCGATACCCGGCACACAGAGCCGCGTCGAATGTGACACGCTGATTCTCTCGGTCGGATTGATTCCGGAAAACGAGCTCGCCGAGTCCGTCGGAGTAAAGCTTGACCCACGCACAAAGGGTCCCGTATGCGACGGTCAGTGTATGACGAGCATCGACGGAGTTTTCAGCTGCGGCAACGCTTTGCACGTCAACGATTTGGTTGACTTTGTTTCGCAGAACGCCGAGCAGGCGGGAAAATCAGCCGCTGCTTATTCGGGCAGAGAAAGACGGCTTATTGAGATAACCCCGGGTGACGGCTTATTGTACGCAGTGCCGCAAAGGCTCAATCTCAACGAGGATAACAGTAAAACAGACCTGTATTTCCGCGTCCGTGAGGAGGAAAACAACTGTGTGCTTCATATTTACGCGGACGGTAAGGAAATACTTAAAAAGCGTTACGCATTTATGCGTCCGCCCGAAATGGAAAATCTCACGATTGATTTCAGCGCATGCGAATTAAACGAAAACAGCCGAGTGGAGCTTCGGCTGGAAAGACTCGGTAAAGGAGACGGTGTAAAATGACAAAAGAATTGGTTTGCATCGTTTGTCCCCGTTCGTGCAGAATGACGATTACATCAGACGGCGACGAGCTTGTTGTGACCGGCAACACCTGCAAAAGGGGCAAAGAATTCGCCGTAAGCGAAATGACCGACCCGCGTCGTACCGTTTGCACAACGGTGCGCACCGCCTTCCCTTCGGTACCGGTTCTGCCCGTTCGCGTATCTGGGCCGATTCCCAAAAACAGAATTTTCGACCTGATGCACGAGGTAAACCGTATCACCGTTTCAAAACGACTCGGACGAGAGGAAGTCGTTGTACCGAATATTCTCAATCTCGGCGTGGATTTGATTGCAACAAGCAATATCCTGAAGGACGAGAATAAGCAACCTTAAAAAAGAAAGAGGGGAAAATCTTTAATGGAACAGTCACTTGTGCTGACCTTTGACGTCGGCACGCAGAGTGCAAGATGCTTGCTTGTCAATGAGAGTGGAGACTTTGAGGATAAGGAGCAGCAAAAATACAAGGTTCCTTATTTATCAAAACAGCCCGGATGGGCAGAACAGACCCCGGATTTTTATTTTAACATTATAGCCGAAATGTCAAAAAAGGTTATCGAGAGAAATGCCGATAAGCTTGACCGCATAACAGCCGTATGCCTTACCTGCATACGTGACACGGTGCTTTGCCTCGACAAAGACAAACGTCCGCTTCGCGACATAATATTATGGCTCGACGAGCGTGAGGCCGACGAGGACGGACAGATTCCGGCAGCAAAACGCGCATTGTTTTCGCTTGTGGGAATGGGAGAATCGGTAGATATGATTTACCGAGCCTCTACCGGCAACTGGATTATGCAAAACGAGCCCGAAATATGGGCCAAAACAGACAAATACGTTATGCTGCCGTCATATCTCAACTATCTTTTGACGGGCGAGCTTAAGGATTCCGTGGCAAATATGATAGGTCACGTACCGTTTGATTACAAAAACCGCCGTTGGATGAAACCCGGTGCTCTCACGCGCTGCGTGTGCAATGTTCCGTCCGAAAAGCTCTGTGAGCTTGTTCCGTCGGGCGAGGTTATAGGCAAAATCACAAAAGATGCGTCCGAAAAAACGGGCATCCCAATGGGACTTCCGCTTATAGCAACCGGCTCCGACAAGGGCTGTGAAACCATCGGTATGTCCGTTGTAAAATCAAACCGAGCGGCAATTTCCTTCGGCACGACCTCAACCTTACAGATGGCGGTTAAAAAATATTTTGAACCGCAGCCTTATATGCCGGCTTATCCGGCTGTTCCGAACGATATGTTCAATCCCGAATTCGAGGTCTATCGCGGATTTTGGATGATTTCGTGGTTTATAGAGCAGTTTGCCGCGAAGGATAAGGTTGACGCCGCCGAGGAGGGCGTTTGCATAGAGCGTTATCTTGACGATAAAATCAAGGATATTGAGGCCGGCTCCGGCGGACTTATTTTACAGCCGTTTTGGACTCCGGGCATCACGAACCCGAACGCGAGCGGCGCAATTATAGGCTTTTCGGATTTCCATACGCGTTATCATTTGTATCGCGCCATAATAGAGGGCATCTGCTTAGAGCTGTACCACGGGCTCGTTAAAATGCAAAAACGCTCAAGCGTCACGGTAGATGAGCTTTATGCCGGCGGAGGCGGCTCCAGCAGCCCGGTCGTATGTCAAATTGCCGCAGATGTGTTCGGCTTGCCCGTACACCGTATTCAGACTCACGAGGCGAGCGCAGTCGGCTGTGCCATGGTCGCGTTTATTTCACAGGGCGTTTACGGTAGCTATGAGGACGCCATAGAGCATATGGTACATAAAAAAGACGTATTTATTCCGAACGAGGAAAACCACCGAACCTATATGAAAATTTACGGCAAGGCGTATTCTCACCTTGCCTCAAGATTAAAGCCAATAGAAAAATACCTACATCATTTTCAAACAGGAGGACACTGATAATGAGTACAAAACCGTATAAGGGCTTTGAGCCTAAATGGATGCTTCAGAGAGCACCTGAGAACAGCTATCGTTCAATTTTCCGCTGGGGCGACCCCGACTTCTTCAAATATCCGAAGGAGAGCCTTTACAAATATGTTAAAAAACGCTGCAATCTCAAGGACGAGGAGTTTATGCAGTATAATGACGATTTGGGTCTTGATCCCGTAAATCTCGGCGAAGAGCACGCTCCGAAGATTGACAAAAAGCACGTAAAGGCCATTGCCGCAATAGTCGGCGAAAAGAACGTCTCACAGAGCGACTACGACCGTCTCGCCGTTTCCTACGGACAGACAATGTACGATCTTCTCAGAATGCGTCACCGTCGCTTTGACTCTCTTCCCGACCTTGTTGTTTTTCCGGAGACAAGCGAGCAGATTGAGAAAATCGTAGCCTACGTCACAAAGAATAAAATACCGCTCTATGTTTACGGCGGCGGCTCGTCGGTTACAAGAGGCGTTGAGCCCATTAACGGCGGCGTTTCTCTTGATATGCGCCGCAACTTCAACAAGGTCATTAAATTCAATGAGACCGACCAGACCATTACCGTTCAGGCAGGTATGTCCGGACCAAAGCTCGAGCAAACGCTTCAAAACGCTCAGAGCCTTTTCGGCGCAAAGCGTCCGTACCCCTGCGGCCACTTCCCGCAGTCGTTTGAATATTCCTCCGTCGGCGGTTGGACCGTCACACGCGGTGCCGGTCAGAACAGCACCTATTACGGCACCATAGCCGATATAGTTGTTTCTCAGAAATACGCCACACCGATAGGTAAAATCGAGACAAGTCACTATCCGAGAGAGGCTACGGGACCGAATCTCAATCAGGTCATGATGGGCGGCGAGGGCACCTTCGGCGTTCTTACCGAGGTCACGCTCAAGTTTTTCCGCTGGATGCCCGAAAACAGAAAACGCTTTTCTTATATGTTCAAGGACTGGCCGACAGCTATGCGCGCCGCTCGTGAAATGATGCAGTGTGAGTGCGGCTTCTCCTCTGTTTTCCGTCTTTCAGACCCGGAGGAGACTTCATTAATGCTCCATCTTTACAACGTTGACGAAACGCCGCTTGAGCCTCTTCTTGATAAATTGGGCTACAAGGACTTTGAGCGCTGCCTCTTCCTCGGATTTACAGACGGCGAAAAGGGCTTCTCAAGAAACGTTGCGCATAACATAATGAAAATTGCCGTTAAGCACGGCGGTATCCCGATGACCGGCTACGTATGCAAGGGCTGGGAAAAGGGCCGCTTCAACGACCCGTATCTTCGCGATACACTCATGGATTTCGGCTTTATGATTGATACGCTTGAGTGCACGGTCAACTGGTCAAATATGGCTCGTGTTCACCGTGAGGTTCGTGAGGTTTGCCATAAGCTTCCGAACACAATCGTTACAACTCATATGTCGCATTGCTATCCGCAGGGCGCCAACCTCTACTTCATCTTTATGACTAAAATGCAGGACGAAGAGGAGTTCCGTGCTTATCACGCAACAATTCTCGACGCCATACAGAAGAGCGGTGCAGCCATCAGCCACCACCACGGTATCGGAAAGATGTTTGCCCCGTGGCTTGAGGGCTACCTCGGCGAAAAGGAATACGGCATAATCCGCACGCTTAAAAACTATTTTGACCCCGATTACCTTATGAATCCGGGCGGAACCATAGGCCTTGACCTTAAGCCCGAGGACAAAAAGTATCTGCGTGAGCATACCGAGTATGTTGACGAGCTCAAGGACTGAAAAGGCTGTTGAAGCACGGCTCAAAGCCGTAACGTCAAGCATAAACACATAAAATCAAGGCTTTCGTTTCACCTGAGACGAAAGCCTTTTTATTGCCGTTCTCAGAAAAGCTACTTTTTGTATAAGCTTTCGGCATTTGCGGCTGTTGACTGTTTGCCGTCGTAATTATATAATAATTTATAACATAATTTCGCCGCATATGTGATATGCCGCACAAACAAAGAGGTTCATCATGACAGATAAAAGCTATTCAATTATTTTCAGCAGCCCGACAGGCAACACGAGGCTGCTCGCCGACGCCATTCGCGACGCGCTGCCGGAGGAAAACTGCAATTATTTCGGAGTGAGCGAAAACGCCGATACACAATCCGACATTTTATTTATAGGCTTTTGGACGGATAAGGGAACCGCCGACAAGGCGACCTTGGATTTGCTCGAAAAGCTGAAAAATAAAAGGATTTTTCTTTTCGGAACGGCGGGCTTCGGCGGAGACGAGGAGTACTTCAAAAAAATCCTCGCAAATACAAAAAAGAGCATTAGCGGCAGCAACATCACAGTCGGTGAGTATATGTGTCAGGGAAAAATGCCGCAGACGGTCAGGGAGCGCTATATCAAAATGAAAAGCCTGCCGAATCCCGTGCCGAATCTCGATATGCTGATTGAAAACTTTGACCGTGCTCTGTCTCATCCCGACGAAAATGATTTGAAAAGGCTGAGGCTCTCCGTGGAAAAGCTGTAATATTAAGCGACAGCGCGACCTACCCCGCTAAGCTGTGCCGCGTATCATATTACTATTGATTTATTGCAAAAATAATGATAAAATATTCAGCGTAGCACGTAAGCAGGTGTAGTTTAATGGCAGAACATCAGCTTCCCAAGCTGAATACGGGGGTTCGATTCCCCTCACCTGCTCCAAAAACGGCAAGCATCCTTTGATGCTTGTCGTTTTTTACTTTTTTACATTTTACTCTCGTCTCGCTTTTCTTTCGTCTACCCTCAGTCCGCTCACTTCATTATTCGCTGTTCACTTTTCTCTCTTCGCTCAACCTCTCCTCTCTTGCAGAGGAAGGTGAGCCTCGTCAAGGCAAGCCGGAGGGATTCTGCCTCCCTTGTAAAGGGAGGTGGGTTGCCGCAGGCAAGCCGGAGGGATTTTGCC
>ENA-OZGG01000595-OZGG01000595.1-human-gut-metagenome-genome-assembly--contig:-NODE-595-length-13536-cov-5.302945_pt1 | contig 13536 bp, 10 predicted proteins | sample MGYA00244659_ERZ653664 | MGnify/ENA primary metagenome ERZ653664 (study PRJEB26926, sample SAMN06165233) | human gut metagenome | biome: ENVO:00009003; feature: ENVO:2100002; material: ENVO:00002003... | reverse complement strand
GGCCAGACGCTGCACCACCGGCAGGGCGCAGAGGGCGATGAGCCCCACGATGACGCCCGCCACGACAGCGTAGGCCCCGGGCAGATACCGCAGCACGCCGTCGGAGTGGGCCGCCATCCAGGGGCGGCCCGCCAGAAGCAGCACGGTGGCGTAAAGCAGGACGGCTGTCTTGTGGAAGACGTATTGCAGGGTCATCAGCCCCACGCCGGGGCCGACGTCCAGCCCGCGCCGGTGGAGATACCACGTCTGAAACGGCACCGACCCTGCGCCGAGGCCCACCACATTGCCGAAGGTCCCCATCCATGCGTTATCGATGCCCTGCCGCAGCGGGAAATGGGGCAGGCGGCTGCGGACGATGAGCCAGCTGGATACGCCCTCGAGAAGCGGGTAGCTCAGGCCCACGGCCAGTGCCAGCAGCCCCTGCCCGAGGGTGAGCCGGCTCAGCGCCTCGGAGATCTCGGCCCAGTGCTCCCGGAAGATGAACACCACGATGCCGGTCAGCAGGGCCAGAACGCCCAGCGAGAGCAGGGTCTTTCGGCGCGAAGGGGCGGGGGAGGCGGACGAACTCATGCGGGGACTCCTTTCAAATTTCAACAAAAAACGGACTGGGATAAACTCTTAGGAGAGTATATCACAGTCCGGAGATGTGTTTGTGAACAACTGCCAAATTTTTTGCCTCAGTTTCGGCAGAGTGATAAAGAACGGGGAGCTTATTCGCCGGTGAGCTCCTTTACAGCTTGTTGTAAACTGTCGGAAAACGCCTGCTTGGAGTAATGACTTTCGTAAAGCTCACGGCAGGCGGGGCGCATGGCAGCCAGCTTTTCCGGGTGCTCGATGGCCCAGGCCAGCCGCTCGGCCAGCTTTTCGGGGTCGTCGTCCTCGTAGACGAAACCGTCCACGCCCTCGGTGATGAGCCCGGCGGTGCCGGTGTGCTCCGACACGATGGCGGGCTTGCCGAAGATGAGGCCCTCGGTGACGAAAGTAGGCATGGGGTCGTCGCGGGAGGCGCAGACGAGGCAGGTACACTGGGCCATCAGGCTCTTGATCTCGTCGCGGGTGAGCCGCTTGACGTAAAAGACGTTGTCGGGGCAGTCAGCGGTCAGGCTCCGCACGGCGTCCATCATCTCAGCCTCTGCGGCCTTGCCCACGAAGAGGAAGGATGCCTTCTTCATGGTCTCAGGCGGCAGCAGCCGGATGGCCTTGCAGAAGATGTCCTGGCCTTTCCGGTTCTCGAAGGAACCCACGGTGGCGAACAGAGGCCGCCCGCCCGCATAGCTCAGATCGTAGTGGGAGAACTTCTCGGCGGCGTAGTCCGGCAGGCCGTAGATGAGGGGCCGGATGTTGAACTCCGGCCGCACCGAGTGCATGGCGTTGGCGGCGTGGCTGCCGACGGAGTAGAGCCGGATGTTTTTGCCCAGCTCTCTGGGGATCTGGTGGGCGATGTGGGGGTAGCCTGCAAAGGCATCGTGGAGCCACCAGAGCACCGGCACCCGCGCACCGCTCAGGGCGCGGACGGCCCGGGCCTCCACGACGGTGTTGGCCAGAACAAGGTCGGCGCAGAGGGCCAGCCCCCAGAGCAGGGGCGACTGGACACAGCCCTTGCGGGTGATGACGGTAGCTCCCGCCTCGAGGAAGAGCGGCATGGAGCCGCCGTCCTCAGGGCCGAGGACGACCACTTCGTAGCCCATGCTGCGCAGCACCGGCACGGCGCTCACCAGCACGATGGGCGCACCGGTCATGTCCAGCAGGTGGCTCATGATAAAGACGCGCTTCCCCTTTACAGACCAGACGTCTTCGGCGCAGATGTCCCGCTCATAGTGGGCCAGCGCCAGCGGGAGGCAGACATGGCTGCGGCTGAGCTTCGCCGCCAGCGTCAGCAGTTCGACGGGATTTTCCGGGTCGCGGGCTTCCGCCTGACAGCGGCGCAGCAGCTCCCGGGAGACGAGGGCGCAGCCCGGGCAGGCTGCAAAGCCCTGACTGTGGTAGAGGGTGGTGACGCCTGAGTAGCCGAAGACGGCGTCGCTGGTGACGTAGTCTGCGCCGCTGCGCAGTGCGTCCGCAAAGCAGGAAAGGGCCGTGGGCATCAGGAAAAGGTCTTCCCTGACCAGAAGCACACCGACGGCGCTGCCGAGGGCTTCGGGGTGGAGGCTGTCCGTCAATAAAAATTTGCGGTGGAGCTGGTCCTGCAGGGAAGCTTTCAGGGCGGCGTTCCGTCCCGGCGCATAGACGCCGAGAAAAACTTCCTGGGTGTCGAGATATTCCTGTTTGGCGAGCTGAACCCGCTGCAGAGTGGTATAACTGCTGTACATCGTATCCTCCTCTCCGCAGGCAGGCTCAATGGCTGCGATGGAACAGCCCCAGCAGGCGGCGCAGGGGCAGCGTGAGTTTCCAGCTGCTGGAAGAGAGGACGTTTTCCAGCGAGCTCTCGTAGGCTTTGCTCCGGGCGCTCAGCTCGGCGTTGGCCTGATGCAGCTCGGAGAGATTCTTCTGCAGGGCCTCGATGGTCTGCTTCTGGTCAGCCGTAGTCTTTTCCAGCTGGTCGAGGTGCTTCTGCTCGCAGACGCGGGTCTTCTGGAAATACTGTACGCCCTCGAGAACGGCGGCGAACAATGGGTCGTCAGCCAGCGGCTCCAGCGGGAAGTAGCAGTAGCTCACGCCCAGCTCCATCCCGGCGGGGAAACGGTTCAGACCTTCCAGCATGAAATTCGGGTCGTCGTTGAGGAACAGGATGCCGTCGCCGTGGAGCGGCACACCGTTCACCGGGCGGCAGAGGATGCGGTCATCCGAGAAGACGAAATCAGTGATGCAGCAGGGCAGTTCGCCGGGGTCGAAACGGAGATTGAACGCGGTCTCCGGCAGCTCGAAGGTCGCTGTCACCATGCCGTTCAGCTCGTCGTATTCGTAGTCCGGGGCCTTGACGGTGTCTTTCTGGGAAAAGCCGAACCCGGCATCATAGTAAAGCAGCGGCTGCACCAGAGCAGGCGAGTCGGTCTGCCTCTCTTTCTGGGGGTGGGCAGCATAGAAGGTCTGCAGCTGCTTTTCCAGCTCGAGGCAGCGCTGGGCCAGCCGCGAAGTGCCTTCGTCTGCAAGTTTGAGCTGTTGTTCAAGGTCCGCAATGCGGCTGCGCAGAGCCGCTTCAGGAGTTTCGTTCATCATTACCGGGGCCTCCTCCGATTTATCGCAAGGCGTACAACCCGCGCTGCAAGCCCATGCATCAAAAGTAACTATAGTCTGCCCTCAAAATGGCGGGATACCAAAGCGCAGGAATTTCAGTGTTTTGCCGCATAGCGGCGGGTCCGGCTCCGCTGCCGGGGCTTGTCCGCAGGCTTGCCGCCCCGAAGCTTCCGGCCAAGCTCTTTGCGGCGCATCAGAAGTTCGGTGACGGCGAAGATGGACACAAGCGAGAACACGAACTGCAGCAGCATCCCCTGCACCGGATGGTCAGCATACTTTGCAGCCATCAGATACCACGGGATGGCCGTCAGCTCCACAGTGTGGATGCAGAAGATGAAGAGCGAGCGCCGGCCCACCCACTCGATGGCATGGGAGATGGGGCCGTCCACTCGGCGCTGCCATTTCAAAAAGAGCCGGATGATGCCGTAGCCCACTGCGCCATCCAGCAGGATGCTCAGCGGCCCCATCGTCCACTCACCCAGCGAAACGCAGTCGGTGCTCTGGGTCAGCAAAACGCCCGCGACGACGCCCAGCGCGGACACGATGAGTCCGGCTCTGGCTCTGCCGGAAAGGGGAGTTTCGAAAAGGCGGCGCTTCTTGGCCAGATAGCCGATGTAAAGGTAGGGCAGCGACACCATGCCCTGTGCGATGCAGAAAGGAGCCTCCCACACCAGCGTGACGCCCCAGCCAAGCAGGGTGACGCCGACGACTGCGGGGGTTATGTACCGCTCGGGGAAGATCTCGAGCAGCACGTCCAGAAGCACCCACGCCAGCATCAGAGCTACTAAGTACCACATGGGTCCGCAGGAGAAAAACTGATGCCCGAAGTAAGTGGCCGTGTGGGGCAGGCCCAACAGGAAACCGCCTAAGACCTTAGCCGATTCTGAGATGGCAGCATCCCACGAGCCGAAAGCTGCGTGGTGAATGAAAGCGTGGAGCACCGTGGTGGCCAGTGCAGTATAAAGGTAAGGCTTGAGCAGGGTCTTGAGCTGCTGCTCGATGCATTTGTGGATGGAGCGCTTGCGGAAGCCGTAGCCGCTGGCAATAAAAAAGGCGGCCATCAGCGCTTCGCGGTAAGCGAACAGCGCGAACGCGAAAGGGGTGACGTCGTTGGTGCCGAGGGGGTAAAGCTCTGCCGTGTGGGCAAAGACAATGGCCAGCATTCCGATGCCTTTCAGCAGGTCGAACATGCCAAGGCTGCTTACAGTGCGGGGCTTGGTGCCTTCCATGAAAAGGGTCCTCCTTGTGCGCCATTCGTCCCGGAGGCCCCGGAAGGCCGTGTTTTAGGCGCGATAAATAAAAATATGAAGCTCAGCGGGGAGCTTTTTTGCCAAATGATATAAACAGTATAATGCTTTTTGGGCTTGCTGTCAATTTGATAAGGACTCGACCTCCGGGCGAAATTTCGTCCTGACGAAAAAAAGTGTATCACAGCTTTTCGCACATCGCAACAAAAGGAAAGAATTACATCTGCCTGCACAAATCGAATGCAGGCTTAAGTTGCATATTTGTGCAATTAAATCTTGCGTTTGCGCTCTGCTTGCGGTATACTGTTGCCATGAGGAGCCGTGCCAAAGTTTTCCTCGAAATGCCAGAGATTCGGAATGACTCTGGAAGGTGAATGAAAAAAGTGCAGAGCTGAAAATTTGACAAAAAGGAGAAAGACCGATGGCTGAATACATCAAAGTACCCGCAGGCGTATACGACATGGTGACCCGCTGCATGGAGCAGGAGTTCCCCGATCATGTGGCCATCCGCTATGTGGCCGAGGACGGCAAGACTGTCGTGGAGAAGAAGTACCGCGAGTATGCGCAGGACATCCGCCGGATGACGGCCTATCTCAAGGCCGAAGTGCCGGACATCAAGGGCCGGCGCATCGTTCTGCTGAGCCGGAACTGCTATGAATTCTGCGTGGCGTCCTACGGCATCATCCTCGCCGGCGGCGTCCTCGTGACCCTGAACCAGAAAAAGACCTGGGACGAGCTGGAATATGAGCTGGGCCTCGTGGAGCCTGCCCTCATCCTGAACGACGGCATCGACTACGGCTGCCGCGCCGCGCTGGAAGCCGCCTACGGCCCGAAGCTCCGCCCCATGGACTGCTATAAAGAGACTGCCCCCGGCGAGCTGACCAACTGCGTGGACCACGATGATTTGATGATGCTGATGTTCACCTCCGGCACCACCGGCCGCAGCAAGGGCGTCATGCTCTCGGAGCGGAATATGTGCGCCAGCCTGCACACCTATTCGGAGGTGGCAGAGAACTGGATCACCAACCGCCTCCCGGCAGGCCAGAAGCTGCCGCTGAGCCATATGACCCTGCTGCCCCTCTTCCACATGGCCTGCTTCGTCTGCGTCATGTCCTACCCGCCTGCCGGCTGGGCCCTGAACCTCTGCGGCGACATCCGCGACTTCTACCGCGACCTGGGCCTGATGCACAGCGACGTCATGGCCTCGGCCCCCATGCTGGTGGAGACCATCTACAACGACATGAAGCGTGGCCGCGTCAGCCGTCTGAACGGCCTGTGGGACCTGTGCTGCTCTTCCGCTGCCCTCGACCCCAGGATGCTGCTGGAGCTGGCCCAGAACGGCTTCGTCGTCAACCAGTGCTACGGTATGACCGAGACCTTCGGCGACGGCATCCTGAACTTTACGCAGGTCGAAAAGCAGATGAGTGCCGTGGGCAAGCCCGACGACCACGTTCAGTATAAGCTGGACGAGACCGGCGAGATCTGCATCAAGGGCGACTGCGTGATGCTGGGCTACTACAAGGACCCCGAGGCCACGGCAGAGGTCATCGACGCCGACGGCTGGTTCCACACCGGCGACCTGGCCCGGATGGATGAGGAAGGCTTCTATTACATCACCGGCCGCAAGAAGAACCTCATCATCCTCGCCAGCGGCGAGAACGTCAGCCCCGAAGAGCTGGAAAAGAAGCTGGCCCTCTGCCCGGCCATCACCGAGTGCATCGTGAAGGAGAAGGACCAGAAAATTTGTGCCGTCATCTACTGCCCTGAGGATAAGCAGGAAGAGGTCAGAGCCTTCGTCACCGAGGTGAACCGCAGCCTGCCGCTGTATAAGCGCATCAGTGCTGTGGAATTCACCGCTGAGCCCCTGCCCCGCAACGCTCTGGGGAAGCTGCTGCGGAAGTAACAAGTAAGAAGAAACAGTGAAAAGGATACGCCGCGTGGTTGCATTTCTCTGTCGAAACAGGTATTATTACTCTGAGGCAGAAAATGTCAACTGCCGGCGTTTCGCTGCAATAAAGAAAAACAGCAAGGAGCGACAAAAATGATAAATACTGTATATGAGCTCATCACGGACGTCATGGCGAAGCAGTACCCCGACCGGGTGGCTTTCCGCTATGTGGCCGCCGATGGCAAGACTGTGGTGGAAAAGACCTACGCCCAGTATGTGCAGGACATCCGCAGGGCCGTTACTTATTTTAAGGAGAATATCCCCGACATCAAGGGCAAGCGTGTCGGCATCATGAGCCGCAACTGCTATGAGTACGGTGTCAACAGCTTCGGCGCGATCCTCGCCGGGGCCGTCGTCGTGACCATCAATCAGAAAAAGACCTGGCCCGAGCTGGAATATGAGCTGGGCCTTGTCGAGCCTTCCCTCATCGTCAACGACGGCATCGACTATGGCTGCCGCCCCGACATCGAGGCCGCCTACGGCGATAAACTCCGCCCGATGGACGCCTTCAAGGACAGCGCGCCTGAGGAGCTTGTTGACTGCGTGGGCCATGATGATTTGATGGTGCTGATGTTCACTTCCGGCACCACCGGCCGCAGCAAGGCCGTCATGCTCTCGGAGCGCAACTTTTTTACCACGGTGGAGTGCCAGGTCAAATTCGGCGACGCCATGCTGGACTATAAGCACGAGCATATGCCCGAGGACAAAAACGACGTCCTGAGCAACTTTGCCATCCTGCCCCTGTTCCATCTGGGTACGTTCATCTGCCTCTTCGTTTGGGCCTGCAAGGGCTGGGCGCTGAACCTCTCCGCCGACATCCGCGACTTCTACCGCGACCTCGGCCTGATGCACAGCGATGCCATCGCTGTGGCTCCCATGCTGATGGAGGCCATCTACAAAGACGTCAAGCGGGGCCGCCGCGCCCGCCTGAACGGCGTCTGGAATCCCTGTGGCTCCTCTGCCATGTTTGACGGCGCCATGCTGGCCGAGCTGGCACAGCAGGGCATGATGATCACTCAGGTGTACGGCATGACCGAGACCTGCGGCGACGGCATCATCAACTACGAGCAGGACGAAAAGCACATCCGCGCCGTGGGCAAGCCCGACGACCACGCCGAGTACAAGCTGGACGAGACGGGCGAAATTTGCATCCGCGGCGGCTGCGTTATGCTGGGCTATTACAAGGACCCCGAGGCCACTGCAGAAGTCCTCGACGCCGACGGCTGGTTCCACACCGGAGACCTGGCCCGTGTGGACGAGGACGGCTTCTATTACATCACCGGACGCAAGAAGAATATCATCATCCTCGACAACGGTGAGAACGTCAGCCCCGAAGAACTGGAAAATCTGCTGTCCAAGTGCGAGGCCGTCAAGGAATGCATCGTCAGGGAGAAGGGCAAGAAGATCTGTGCCGTCATCTACTGCGGCGAGGCCGACCAGCAGACCGTCCGCGACTTCATCACCGAGACCAACCGCACCCTGCCGCTCTATAAGCGGATGAGCGCCGTGGAGTTCAGCACCGAGCCTCTGCCCCGCACCGGCACCGGCAAGCTGCTGCGCAAGTAAGAATAAACCGGGCAGGCTGCGGAATACTGGAAAAGAGCCGCAGCCGCCTTTAATGGAACTACGAAAGGAAGATTCAAACTATGGAAAGAACCGAGATCGTGTCCCAGATCCTTGCAATTCTGGAAGATGTTGCAGAGATTTCCCCCGAGGATGTCAACGAGAACAGCGTCTTGATGGACGACCTGGACCTGTCGTCCATGGAGATCCTGACCGTCGTCGCCGACCTGGAGGAGACTTTCGGCCTGCGCATCCCCGAAAAGGAGCTGCGCAACTTCGTCACCATCAGCGATTTGGCCGACTATCTGGCCGCACACGCGGGGGAATAAGGAATGGATGCCGAACAGCGCTCTGTTTTTCAGGGCATCGTCTACTATTACCGCGAAAACATGGTCAACTGCCGCTATCAGGTCACGCTGAAAGATGCCGTGGACGGTGCGCTTTTGCAGCAGGCTCTGGATGCGGCCCGGGCAAAGGCACCCTACTATTTCCAGAAGCCGGTGTGGGAGAAAAAGCTGCTCCACCTCGAGCCGTCGGACGCCCCCTGCCCGGTGCGGCAGGGCAGCGCAAAGCCCGAATTTCCGGACGAGAACGGCTTTACGGTTGCCCTGAGCTATGAGGGGAAAGTCGTCTATTTCGACTGGTTCCACTTCCTGACCGATGGCCGGGGCATAGCACCCTTCATGACCATGGTGCTGCAGTTCTACTGCAACCTGCGGTACGGCACGGCTTTCGAGGGCCGGACCCTTGAGACGGACCCTGCCTACGACATCGAGGACATCCTTGCAAAGTACCCCGAGAGTCAGGTGGCCAACGATATGCAGCGCCCCGTGGTGCAGACCTTTGAAGAGACGCCCACCTGCTGCCGTGTCCGGCTGGAAAAGGCGGGGCTTGTGGACGCCGCCCTCCGCTGCGGCGTCAAGCCTTTCAGCACCCTCACGGCTCTGCTCTGTAAGGCGGTGCGGGCGTATCTGGACAAGGACGAGGTGCTCTACAGCTACTCGACAGACGCCCGCGACGCGCTGGGTGCGCCGAACGCCCTCTACAACTGCGTGGCCTCCTTCCAGCGCAAGCTGCCGCTGACGGCAGATGCCCCGCTGGCCGAGGTGGCCGTGGGCGTGGACGCTGACCTGAAAGAGAACCTTTCCGCTGAGCGAAAACTGTTCCGTATCGCGGAGCAGATGGGCTGGGTCTACCGGGTCTACCAGCAGAAAGCCAGCCTCAGCATCAAAAAGCGCATCTTCCAGATGGGTGAGTACATCAGCGGCTTCCCGGCGGACTTCTGGGTGAGCTATCTGGGCGACCCCTTCGCCCCGTCCAGCCCGGAGCTGACCCGGTACATCGAGGACTTCCAGACCTGGGTGCCGGCGGACGGCGCTTCCATCGGTCTGGAATGCACCAGCCTGCATGGCATCATCACCCTCTGCGTCAAGAACAAGGTGCCGCGCCCCGGCTTTGCCGAGACTCTGCGCGCCGCGTTCGAGGCCGAAGGCATCAAGGTGCTGGAAGCCGCAGAGCTGGGCGCAGACAATACATAAAAGAAAACCTCTCCGTCACGCCGTAGGCGTGACGGAGAGGTTTCTTTTTATCCAAAACGTAATTTTTACATCAAATTTTCATGCGTCATACTTTTGCGAAAAAATCGCCTGAAAAGCCGATTTTTCCCTTGCGTCCAATAGTTTGCCGTGGTAGGATAGGTCGAATGTGACCGAAACACACTGGGAAATGGACAAAAGTGAGGAAAATCGTATGGAAAAAAATAAGAACAGCGGCGCGGCACTGGCAAGAAAGATGGCAGTGTCTCTGGTTTGCGGTCTGGCGGCAGGCTTTGCCTTTATGATGCTGCGCGAAAAGCTCGTGGCTTCCGGCAACAGCGGCATCTGGCAGACCATCAACGACCTGCTCTTCCAGGACATCACTGCAGAGGGCGCGGAACGTGCGCTCGGCCTCTTCTACATCATCGGCCAGCTCTTCATCAAAGCACTGCAGCTGGTCATCATCCCGATGGTCTTCACCTCCATCGCGCTGGCCATCGGCAGCATTGCCGATATCAGCACCATGGGCCGCATCTCGGCCAAGACCCTCTTCTGGTTCCTGCTCTGCTCCTTTATGGCGCTGGCACTGGCCGGATGCGTGGGCTACGCCACCTATTCCATGGGCCTCTTCAACGCTCACATCGAGGGCCTGACGGAAGCCACCGGCTCCACCGGTTCCAACCCCCTGAATGTGGTGCTGAATGTCATCCCCTCCAACATCGTCACGGCCTTCGGCAGCAACAACGCTGTTCTTTCCTCCGTCTTCCTCGCGGTGGCTGTGGGCCTGAGCATGAATGTGCTGGGTGAGAGCCGTACTTCCACCCTCCGCCGCCTGCTGGGCGAGGTGAACGACGTGGTGGTGGTCTTCCTGAACTTCGTCGTCACAAACTTCGCGCCCTTTGCAGTCTTCGTGCTGCTGACCCGCACCTTCGCCATCTACGGCATTGATTACCTCAAGCCCGCTCTGGTGTATGTGGTGGTCACGGTGGTCCTGCTCTTCGTCTTCCTGCTGGTGGCTTATCCTCTGGTGGTGGCGCTGGGCGCAAAACAGAACCCCATCACCTTTATTAAGAAGATCGCCAACGTGGCCGTCTTCGGCTTCTCCACCTCTTCCAGCGCAGCCACTCTCCCCCTGAACATCAGGGTCTGCACCGAGGATTTCGGCGTCGATGAGTCCATCGCCTCCTTCGTCCTGCCTCTGGGCATGACCATCAACATGGACGGCACCGCTATCATGCAGGTGGTGGCCACCGTCTTCATCGCAGGCTGTGCCGGTTATACTGTCACCCCGGCCCAGCTGGTCGTGGTCGCTTTGCTGGCTCTGCTGGCCTCGGTGGGTACGCCTGCCGCCCCCGGCGCAGGAGCCGTCATCCTCTTCACCATCCTGTCCGGTGTGGGCTTCGTGAATGACAGCGCCCTGCTGGCCTACTCTCTCATCCTCGCCATCAACCGCCCCATCGAGATGCTGGTCACCTCCCTGAACGTGGTGGGCGACGCTGTCGCCAGCATCTGCGTGGCCAAGAGCGAGGGCCTGCTGAACGAGGAAAAGTTCAACGCATAATTGACCTGTAACATACAAAAGCGCCCCTCCGTTTTACCGGAGGGGCGCTTTTTGCGCAGCAGAAGTCTTCTTTTTTACAGACGGCCCAAAGCCGCCGCCGGGGTTTTACGCCGATTTTGCGTCCGCATGGTTTCGGGGCGGGAGGCTGCGGCGGTAGAATAAGGCCGTTCCCGATAAATCGAAAAAGAGAAAAGGAGCCATGAGGCTCATGGAAAGAGAGGACTTTCGCATGAAAGAGAATAAAATGTCCCGCCGCAGCTTTTTGAAGGCCGGTGCCTTTGCATCCGCCGCCGGTATGCTGGCCGCAGCGCCTGCTGCCGCCAACGCCGCTGCCCCCAATGCCGCCAAAGCAGTAGAGGAAGAGAACGGACTGCTGGGCGTATTCGGCGGCAAACCCAAGTATGTTTTCCTCTTCATCGGCGACGGCATGGGTACGGCCCAGATCCAGTCCGCCCGATTCTATAAGGGTACGGTGGAGAATAACGGCGCTGTTGTCGAGGGCGAGCTGAGCTTCACCCAGTTCCCCGAGGTGGGCAGCGTGACCACCTACGACAGCACTTCTTTCTGCCCCGACTCCGCTTCCACTGCCACTTCCATCGCCACCGGCCACAAGACCGAGAGCGGCGTCATCAATATGTGCCCGTGGACCCGTGATGTGCCCTATGAGACCATCGCCGAGAAGCTCCACGCCCAGAAGAACTACAAGGTGGGCGTCGTGTCCACCGTCAACATCGACCACGCCACCCCCGCTGCCTTTTATGCACATCAGAAGACCCGCAAGAACTACTACGCCATCGGCAAGGAGCTGGCCGTCTCCGGCTTCGAGTATTTCGCAGGCGGCGAGTTCCAGAAGGTGAACGGCGACGGCACCGGCCCCAACAACCACGAGATCGCTGCCCAGAACGGCTACAACGTCGTCACCCGTCAGGCAGACGCCGCCGCCCTCAAGGCCGGTGCAGGCAAGACCCTCATCATCGCCGAGGCTCTGGCCGACGGCAAGGCCATGAACTACGCCATGGACGCCGCCGCAGGCGAGTGGCAGCTGACCGACTACGTCAGGAAGGGCATCGAGCTGCTGGACAACAAGAAGGGCTTCTTCCTGATGACCGAGTCCGGCAAGATCGACTGGGCCTGCCACGCCAACGATGCCGCTGCTTCCATCCACGATGTGCTGGAGATGAGCAACGCCGTGCAGGCCGCTGTGGACTTCTACAACGCCCACCCCAACGACACCCTCATCCTCGTCACCGCCGACCACGAGACGGGCGGCATGGCCATCGGCTACAAGACCACCAACTACGACACCTTCCTGACCAACCTCACCCACCAGAAGATGTCCTACGCCAAGTTCGACTCCACCTATGTGAAGGGCTACATCGCCAACAAGACTCCCTTCGAGGCCGCCATGGCCGACGTGAAGGCAAACTTCGGCCTGACCCTGCCCACCGACCCCGATGCCGCCAGTGCAGGCAAGCTGCTGCTGACCGACTACGAGGTGGAGAACCTGCGCACCGCTTACGAGCGCACCCTCAAGGTCGGCTCTTCCAGCCAGAGCAAGATGAGCCAGCAGGATTACGAGCTGTATGGCACCTACATCCCCTTCAGCATGGCCATCTGCCACACCATCAACCACAAGTCCGGTATGGATCACACCACCTACGCCCACACCGGTGCCATGGTCAACGTGTACGCCATGGGTGTCGGTGCCGAGAAGTTCGGCGGTGTATACGACAACACCGAGATCTACCACAAGCTGGCTGAGCTGACCAAGGTACAGTAAGCTGGTAAGTAAGAGCGCCTGATTTTCCCACCTCACTTCCTGCTTCACTTTTCCACAGCCAAGCCTCAAAATGTGCAAAACCCTCCCGGCCGAAAGCGCAAAGACTGCGCCCGGCAGGGAGGGTTTTGTTGTAATGTCAATGCTGAATGCTTCAGGCCTTCATTTCGGGAAAGCCCTCCAGCTTGGAGGTGCAGTGGGGGCAGCGCACAGCCTTGATGGAGATCTCGCTCTGGCAGTAGGGGCACACCTTGGTGGTGGGCTCCTCCGGCTCGGCGGGCTCTTCAGGCTTTTTGTGCAGAGAGTTGACAAACTTGATCACAACGAACAACACAAAGGCCACGATGAGGAAGTTGATGATGGAGTTGACGAACTCGCCGATCTTGATGCTGGAGCCGCCCAGTCCGATGACCACATCGGAAAAATCCGCCTTGAAGAACAGGCCGATCAGCGGGTTGATGATGTCCTCCACCAGCGCGGTGACGATTGCGGTGAAGGCACCGCCGATGACAACGCCCACTGCCATGTCCAGCACGTTGCCGCGCATGGCAAACGCTTTGAACTCTTCAAAGAACTTTTTGATGCCGCTTTTTTTCTCTTCCATAGATAAGCTGCTCCTTCTTCTCCTTTTTTTTACCGCAAGGGGTTATTTTATTTTTATAATAGCGTATTATGCAACGATTTGCAAGAGTAAAGCAACCCCTTTTATAGAAAATAAAAAGTATCCTCTC
>ENA-OZGG01000561-OZGG01000561.1-human-gut-metagenome-genome-assembly--contig:-NODE-561-length-13907-cov-3.690081_pt1 | contig 13907 bp, 10 predicted proteins | sample MGYA00244659_ERZ653664 | MGnify/ENA primary metagenome ERZ653664 (study PRJEB26926, sample SAMN06165233) | human gut metagenome | biome: ENVO:00009003; feature: ENVO:2100002; material: ENVO:00002003... | reverse complement strand
TGTAAAGAGTTGCTATGAGCGAATTTTACAGGAATATGATTCTTGATTCCGATAAAAGAAGAAAAGAAAGATCTCATGTTAAGGCCTCCCCTAAAAGGAGGCTTTTTTTGTTTCCGGAAACATTACATTATGTTTCTTACCGCCTTTGTATTACAGAAGACTAAATGATTCAACAGTTCCGCATCAGGTTGTGTAGGTAATATTGTGTCATAGAAAGAATTTATGCAAGAATATTTCTGTGTCAGAAAGAATATTGACGTTTTTCTTTCTGTTGCGGAAATATTACGTTATACTTCTCACCACCTTAAAATACATTCTCGGCTTAACCGTTTGTCGGAGTGAAAATAATAGCTTACCTTTGCATATAATAGCTTGATTTTAACGTTTGTCATTAAGCTGGTGAGGAAGACTTATGAAAGAGATTAGATTAGAGAATTTTCGGTGTTATACAGAGCTATCCATCCCCTTGAAAAGTAGAGTCAATTTGCTTGTAGGTGATAACGCTACCGGGAAGACATCCGTGTTGCGAGCTTGTAAGTTTGTGTTGAGCGCATTCTTCAGCGGGTTTAGCGATGATAATACCAAATGGGTTAATCCCGGCAATGAGGATTTCATGCAAATGGAGACCGGTGGAATCTTATTGCAGGAGCGTCCTATTCATATTTCTTTTGATGTGGCTGATGTGATGGGGAAGGAGGCGGATTCCACGGGTGGAGATTCGTTTTATACTTTGATAAAGAAAAGCAAGAAAAATAGCCGTTCCTTGACTTCGGGACTTAAGGAGTATAAGGATTGGGCAGCTTTGTTGATGCATAACTATATTAGTAAGGAGGGACAGAGAATCGCTTTACCTCTTTTCGCGAATTTCTCGACAGAAGATATTCATGCTATTCGAAAGATCGATTTTGGAAAGTTCAAGGAGTATAACCATAAGCCTTCTTTTGGCTATTATGAATGCTTGGAGGGGGATGGCTTTTTCCCTTATTGGATTAAGCGATTGCTGGTCTTACAGGAAGGTAGGGAAAACCATTTGGAGATAGATATAGTTCGCAAGGCTATACAGAAGGCTCTTGGAGCGGGTGGTTGTGCGATTATTCAAGACATGGAGGTTCGGCCCATCCGGAAAAAAGTATATTATATCTTGATGGATGGGCGAGAGGTAGAAGCTGATTTCTTGTCAGATGGATATCGAAGGCTGGTTTATATAGTAACGGATCTAGCTTTTCGTTGCGCATTGCTAAACCGGGGTATTTATGGTGAGGAGACTTGTGCGAAAACCCGGGGTACCGTCTTGATTGATGAGGTGGATTTGCATTTACATCCAACGTTGCAATCGGTGGTGCTGAAAGGATTGTGCGAGGCATTTCCTGGATTGCAGTTTATCGTCAGTTCCCATGCTCCGATGGTTATGTCGGGGGTGGAAAGTAATGAGGAGAATATTGTTTATAAGTTGAGTTACTCGGAGGAACAGGGCTATCGTATAATGCCGACTGTCACTTATGGTATGGATATGTCGACGTTGACCTATGTCGTGCTTGGTCAAACGCCTCGTGCGGTTGAAGTAGATAGGCAGTTGAACGAATTGTTTGAGTTGATAGATGTGGATCGCTTGAAAGAGGCTGGAGATTTGTTACGGAAGTTGAGAGGGAAATATGGAGATTCTTTACCCGAACTTGCCCGGGCGGAAGCGATGTTGAACTGCTTGATTTAAGATGATTTAAGATAGGGATGAGAAAGATAGACAAACGACCGGAACCAAAGGAGTGGGTGGAATATCGGCAGACCCCCGGTGCTAAGTATGAAGCGATATCTGAACTGCGAAGTTCGTTGCTTGAGGAGCAAGGATATGTTTGTGCTTATTGTATGCGTAGGATTCCTGTGAAAGACTGGAATAGTAATGAAACCAGCCGGATAGAACATGTGCTGAGCCGAGAAAAGCTCCGGATAGGGAATTGGATTATCATAACATGGTGATATGCTGTCCTGGGGCAATCTCTTCTGACTTTCATTGCGATAAGTTGAAAGGTAATGAGGATCTAACATTTAACCTTTTTGATGATGAGCTTTTTACAAGCCTTTCTTATAAAAGTAAATCTGGGAAGATTGTCTCGGCGAATGAAGATTATGATAGGCAGATCAATCAGTTGCTTAATTTGAACAACCGCTGGTTGATGGCTAATCGTTTGCAGGCTTTGCTGGGAGTGATTGATTATTTGAATCGTAAAGGCTGGACAGCTTCTAATTTAAACCAGCAAATAAGTAAGTGGAGTAATATGGATGCGGAAGGACGTTATAAGGAGTATAATAGTATTGTCGTTTGGTATTTGAAAAAAAAAGCAGAGGCAATGTGATTTATAAGGCCGTAGTTTTCATGTTCCTTCATGCCTTATTATGGATTGAAAACAAACCCTCCCTTTTGCTTATAAAATGTAAGCTTTGTTAACCAAACGTCCGATAAAAACATTTTTTCCGTGAAAGTGTCAATTATTTTATGTTTGTTTAAACAATATGTTAGGGATTGTCTGTATCTTTGCGGCAAAATCAAAAAGTTGATTCGACAATGGAAGTATTGAAGCACGAGTGTGGTGTCGCCATGGTCCGGTTACTGAAGCCTTTGGAGTATTATCACGAGAAGTACGGTAGTTGGATGTATGGACTGAACAAGCTCTATTTGCTGATGGAAAAGCAGCATAACAGGGGGCAGGAAGGAGCGGGCTTAGCCTGCGTGAAGTTAGAGGCAAATGCCGGAGAGGAATATATGTTCCGTGAACGGGCCGTCGGGACCGGAGCTATTACCGAGATATTTGCCGCAGTTCACGAACACTACAAGGATTTAACCCCCGAGCAACTCAACGATCCGCTATTCGCCAAAGCCAACCTACCTTTCGCTGGAGAGCTTTATATGGGCCACCTCCGTTACAGTACCACCGGAAAATCCGGAATCTCTTATATCCATCCTTTTTTACGACGCAATAACTGGCGTGCAAAGAACCTCGCCGTTTGCGGAAATTTCAACCTGACAAATGTTCATGAGGTATTCGAGGAGATCACGGCGATCGGCCAGCATCCCCGGAAATATTCCGATACGTATATTATGCTGGAGCAGCTGGGACACCGGCTGGACCGGGAAGTGGAGCGCCTGTACCAAAAGTGTGAGGCGGAAGGATTGAGAGGGATGGATATCACGCATGCCATCGAGGATCAAATCGATTTGTCGAACGTGCTGAAGCGCTGTACTCCGGGCTGGGATGGTGGTTTCGTGATTTGTGGTATCACCGGTAGTGGCGAGTCGTTCAGCGTGCGGGACCCGTGGGGAATCCGTCCGGCCTTCTATTATGCGGATGATGAGATTATCGTGTTGGCTTCCGAGCGTCCGGTTATACAAACCGTGATGAACGTGCAGGTAGAGAATATCCGGGAGTTGAATCGGGGAGAGGCGATACTCGTCAACAAGAAAGGCGAGTGGCATATCTCCCAGATCGTGGAGCCGAAAGAGAATAAGGCTTGTTCCTTCGAGCGTATCTACTTCTCACGGGGTAGCGACGTGGATATTTACAGGGAAAGGAAGCGTTTGGGAGATAATCTCGTGCATCCGATCTTGAAAGCGGTGGATTATGATTTGAATCATACCGTCTTCTCTTTTATCCCGAATACGGCCGAGGTCGCTTATTTCGGGATGCAGGAGGGGTTGAACAACTATTTGAATAAGCTGAAAAAAGAATGGATCGCCGATCGTAGTCACCTGCTCAGGGAAGAGGAACTGGAGCAAATCCTTTCCATGCGAGTCCGCTCGGAGAAAGTAGCTATAAAAGATATAAAATTACGTACATTTATCGCTGAGGGCAATAGCCGCAATGATCTGGCGGCGCACGTATATGATATTACTTACGGAAGTATTGAACCTTTTATCGATAATCTGGTTGTGATAGATGATAGCATCGTGCGGGGTACTACCTTACGCCAGAGTATTATCGGTATCTTGGATCGCCTGCATCCGAAGAAAATCGTGATCGTAAGTTCTTCTCCGCAGGTACGTTACCCGGATTATTACGGTATCGATATGTCCCGGATGAACGAGTTTATCGCTTTTAAGGCTGCGGTGGCCCTGTTACGTGACCGGGGGATGGAATACGTGATCTTGGACGCTTATCAGAAGGCGAAGCGACAACAAACAGCGGCGGATGGTCCGTTGGTGAATTACGTAAAGGAGATATACGCCCCGTTTACGGACGAGGAGATATCCGTTAAGATGGTGGAGTTGCTTACACCGGCCGGGACACAGGCGAAAGTAGAGATCGTCTACCAGACTTTGGAGGGCTTGCATGCCTCTTGTCCGGAGCATCCGGGTGACTGGTATTTCTCCGGCGATTACCCGACACCGGGCGGGACTCGGTTAGTGAACGAGGCTTTTATTCACTATATGGAAGAAGAATATTTAGTGAAATGACACAACATACAGATTCTATGCAGACAAACAGAACAGCAACTTTGATGTTAGACGACGATACCGTCTTCCGTGGCTACTCTTTCGGCTATGAGAGACCGGTGGCTGGCGAGGTCGTGTTCAATACCGCTATGACCGGATATCCGGAGAGCTTGACGGACCCTTCGTACGCAGGCCAGTTGATGGTGTTGACTTATCCGCTCGTTGGTAACTACGGTGTCCCGCCTCGTACGTTCGAGCCGAACGGGATCGCTACGTTTATGGAGAGCGAGAAGATCCATGCCGAGGCGATTATCGTTAGCGATTACAGCCATGAGTATAGCCACTGGAACGCCGAGTGCAGTTTGGGCGACTGGTTGAAGGAGGAGAAGATCCCGGGCATATACGGTATCGATACGCGTGCGTTGACTAAGAAATTGCGTGAGCATGGCGTGATGATGGGACGTATCGTTATCGGCGATGCCGATAACGAAATTGGAAATGGGGAATTGAAGATCGAGGATTATGAGCATGTGAACTATGTGGATCGGGTATCGTGCAAGGAGATTATTTGTTACCTGCCCGATGGTACGAGCCAGACCTGTTCTTTATCGGAAGCCTCCGATTCTCGATTCTCGATTCTCAATTCTCAATTCCTAAAGCGCGTCGTGCTTTTGGACTGCGGCGTGAAACATAACATCATCCGTTGCCTGTTGAGGCGTAACGTGGCGGTGATCCGTGTGCCTTGGGACTACGACTTCAATCAGCTGGAATACGATGGCTTGTTTATCAGCAACGGTCCGGGCGATCCGGATACTTGCGATGCCGCCGTGCGGAATATCCGTAAGGCGCTTTCCGGGGATAAGCCGATTTGCGGTATTTGCATGGGTAACCAGTTGTTGGCGAAAGCCGGCGGTGCTTCTATCTATAAATTGAAGTACGGTCATCGTAGCCATAACCAGCCGGTACGTATGGTAGGCACGGAGAAATGCTTCATCACCTCGCAGAACCATGGTTACGCCGTGGATAACGATACGCTGGGTGAGGAGTGGGAACCGCTGTTCATCAATATGAATGACGGGACGAACGAGGGTATCAAGCATAAGACGAAGCCTTTCTTCTCCTCTCAGTTCCATCCCGAGGCTTGCAGCGGGCCGCTGGATACGGAGTTCATGTTTGATAAATTCACGGAATTGTTGTAGCCGGGGATTTACGCCCACCCTAAACGAGGGATTAGGGCAACCCTAAATGAGTGTTTAGGTCTACCCTAAACGGGTGTTTAGGCTTACCCTAAAAGAGAACATTAAAAAAAGTAAAGCAATGAAAGAAGATATAAAGAAAGTCCTGATACTCGGTTCCGGAGCCTTGAAGATTGGTGAGGCGGGCGAGTTCGATTATTCAGGCAGCCAAGCCCTGAAGGCGATTAAGGAAGAGGGGATTCAAACGGTATTGATCAATCCGAATATCGCTACGGTACAGACATCGGAAGGAGTTGCGGACACGGTTTATTTCCTGCCCGTTACTCCTTTTTTTGTGGAAAAGGTGATCGAGAAGGAACGTCCGGAAGGTATCTTGCTCGCTTTCGGCGGGCAGACGGCGTTGAATTGTGGCGTGGCTCTTTACCAAAGCGGCGTGCTGGAGAAGTATGGCGTGAAGGTATTGGGTACCCCGGTGCAGGCTATCATGGATACCGAGGATCGGGAGTTGTTCGTACGCAAGCTGGATGAGATCGACGTGAAGACGATCAAGAGCGAGGCCGTGGAGAACGCCGCTGACGCTCGTCGTGCGGCCGCTGAGCTGGGGTATCCGGTCATCGTCCGTGCCGCTTATGCGCTGGGGGGCTTGGGTTCCGGTTTCTGCGACAATGAGGAAGAATTGGACGTGTTGGTAGAGAAGGCTTTCTCTTTCTCTCCGCAAGTATTGGTGGAGAAAAGCTTGAAGGGCTGGAAAGAGGTAGAGTACGAGGTGGTGCGCGACCGCTTCGATAACTGCATCACGGTATGTAACATGGAGAATTTCGACCCGCTGGGAATCCATACGGGAGAGTCTATCGTGATTGCCCCCTCGCAGACCTTGAGTAATACGGATTATCATAAATTACGTGAGTTGGCGATCCGTATCATCCGCCATATCGGTATCGTGGGCGAGTGTAACGTGCAATACGCTTACGATCCGGAGAGTGAGGATTACCGGGTGATCGAGGTGAACGCCCGCTTGAGCCGTTCTTCGGCCTTGGCTTCTAAGGCGACCGGTTATCCGTTGGCTTTCGTGGCCGCTAAATTAGGCTTGGGCTACGGTTTGTTCGACTTGAAAAACTCCGTGACGAAAACGACTAGCGCTTTCTTTGAGCCGGCTCTCGATTACGTGGTATGTAAGATCCCTCGCTGGGACTTGGGTAAGTTCCATGGTGTGGCTCGTGAGTTGGGTTCCAGCATGAAGTCGGTTGGCGAGGTGATGGCGATCGGACGTACTTTCGAGGAGGCTATCCAGAAGGGCTTGCGTATGATCGGGCAGGGTATGCACGGTTTCGTGGAGAATAAGGAGTTGGTGATCGAGGATATCGATAAGGCTTTGCATGAGCCTACCGATCGCCGTATCTTCGTTATCTCGAAGGCATTCCGGGCCGGTTATACGGTAGACCAGATTCATGAGCTTACCAAGATAGACCGATGGTTCCTACAGAAACTATATGGAATCATGCAGACCTCCAAGGAGCTTCACGCTTTCGATATGAAGGGGATCCAACGTTGGCGCATCAATCCGGAGTTGATCCGCCGGGCGAAGATACAAGGGTTCTCTGATTTCCAGATCGCACGGGCGATCGGTCTCGACGGGGATGTGGAGAAGGGTATGATGTTGGTTCGCCAGTTCCGTAAGGAGCATGGCATTCTTCCGGTGGTGAAACAGATCGATACCTTGGCCGCCGAGTATCCGGCGCGGACGAATTACCTGTACCTGACGTATAGCGGTACGGAAAACGACGTGACGTACTTGGGCGATCATCGCTCGATTGTCGTGCTGGGTTCCGGCGCTTATCGCATCGGTAGCTCGGTGGAGTTCGACTGGTGTGGCGTGCAGGCCTTGAATACGATCCGTAAGGAGGGCTATCGTTCCGTGATGATCAACTACAATCCCGAGACGGTGTCTACCGACTATGATATGTGCGATCGTCTTTATTTCGATGAGCTTACCTTCGAGCGTGTGATGGATATCCTCGAGCTGGAGAACCCGCACGGCGTGATCGTCTCCACCGGCGGCCAGATCCCGAATAACTTGGCGATGCGTTTGGACGAGCAGCATGTGAATATCTTGGGGACATCCGCCAAGAGCATCGATAATGCCGAGGACCGTGAGAAGTTCTCCGCCATGTTGGATCGTATCGGCGTGGATCAACCCCGCTGGAAAGAGCTTTCTTCCATGGAGGATATCAATGGCTTCGTGGCGGAGGTAGGCTTCCCCGTGTTGGTTCGCCCGAGTTACGTGCTGAGTGGTGCCGCCATGAATGTCTGCTCGAATCAAGAGGAGTTGGAGCGTTTCTTGAAATTGGCCGCCAACGTCAGCCAAAAGCATCCGGTGGTGGTAAGTCAGTTCATCGAGCATGCGAAAGAGGTGGAGATGGATGCCGTGGCCGATCATGGCGAGATCGTGATGTATGCCATTAGCGAGCATATCGAGTTTGCCGGGGTTCATTCCGGCGACGCTACGATTCAGTTCCCGGCCCAGAAATTATATGTGGAGACGGTTCGTCGTATCAAGCGTATCAGTAAGCAGATCGCTAAGGAGCTGAATATCTCCGGCCCGTTCAATATCCAATATCTGGCGAAGGGCAATGAGATCAAGGTGATCGAGTGCAACCTTCGTGCCAGCCGTTCCTTCCCGTTCGTGAGCAAGGTGCTGAAGATAAACTTCATCGAGTTGGCTACCCGTGTCATGCTGGGCTTGCCGGTAGAGAAACCGAATAAGAATGAGTTCGATTTGGATTACGTGGGTATCAAGGCCTCTCAATTCTCGTTCAATCGCTTGCAGAAAGCCGATCCGGTATTAGGGGTCGATATGGCTTCCACGGGCGAGGTGGGTTGTCTGGGCGACGATGTATCCGAGGCGGTGTTGACGAGTATGCTCGCTGTCGGGCAACGGGTTCCGGAGAAGAATATCCTCCTGTCCACCGGTACGCCGAAGCAGAAGGTAGCCATGCTGGATGCCGCTAAGATGTTGGCGACGAAAGGCTACAACCTATTCGCTACGGGAGGTACGCACCGTTTCTTGGCGGAGAATGGCATTCCGAGTACGAAGGTGTACTGGCCGAGCGAGAAGGGAGAACCGCAGGCGCTTAAGATGCTTCATGAGAAGCAGATCGATATGGTCGTGAATATCCCTCGTGACCTTTCCGCCGGCGAGCTTGACAACGGCTATAAGATCCGCCGTGCCGCCATCGACCTGAATATCCCGTTGATTACGAATGCCCGTCTGGCGAGCGCTTTCATTCAAGCCTTCTGTACCTTGAGCGTAGATGATATCTGCATCAAGAGTTGGCAGGAATATAAATAAATGGGGGCTTGATGTAAATCAAGTGGTATTTATTTCGTAAGTTTGCGGAAACAAACAAAAACAACCATGAATATGGATACAGCGATATTTATAGCTCGCAGGATCGCGGCGCAATCGATTCTACTCAGTGAGGAAGCCGCCCAGAAACTGGCCTCTATCTTAATCCGGACAGAATTGAAAAAAGGCGCCCTGTTTTTGAGCGAAGGAGAGGTTTGTACGCAACTCGGTTATGTCTATAAGGGAATGGTTCGCCAGTTTTACTTCAAGAATAAGAAAGAGCTGACCGAGCATTTCGCCAGCGAGGACAACATCTTCATTTGCATCGAGAGCTTCTTGCGCCAGCGTCCCGCTAATCTGTTGGTGGAGGCCTTGGAGAATACGGTGCTGTATGGCATTCCTCATGATCCTTTATTGGCATTGTGCGCCGAGGATTACGAGATCGAGGTCATGTATCGCCGCCTGTTGGAGAATTCGCTGATCCTGTCTCAACGGAAGGCGGATTTCCTTCGTTTCGAGACCGCTAATGAACGTTATGCCCGCTTATTGAAAGAACACCCTGAGATCGTGCAGCGTGCCCCCTTGTCCCATATCGCCTCTTATTTGCTGATGACTCCCGAGACATTAAGCAGGGTAAGGGCCAATATGCAGCTATGAGGGGCTTGTAGGTGTTAATTATATACGGTGTCGTATATGATATATAAGATAAAATTAGTATGAAGGTAGGATTATTTATCCCATGTTACATTAACGCGGTGTACCCCGAAGTGGGTATCGCCTCGTATAAATTGTTGAGGCATGTGGGTGTGGATGTCGATTATCCGATGGACCAGACCTGTTGCGGACAACCCATGGCGAACGCCGGCTTCGAGGATGAGGCGGCTCGCTTGGCCCTCCGGATGGAGGAACAGTTTAAGAACTATGACTACGTGGTAGGCCCCTCGGCCAGTTGCGTAGCCTTCGTAAAAGAGAACCATCCCCATATATTGGGAAAGCGGGATCACGTTTGTATGAACAGTAAGAAGATTTATGATATCTGCGAGTTCTTGCACGACGTGGTGAGACCGGGATCCCTGCCGGCCGTTTTCCCGCATAAGGTGAGTATCCATAATAGTTGCCACGGGGTGCGTGAGTTGCATCTCTCGTCGCCCAGCGAGCGTAATATCCCGTACTATTCCAAGTTACGTGATCTCCTTTCCTTGGTGAAAGGTATCGAGGTGTTCGAGCCGAAGCGGGTGGACGAATGTTGCGGTTTCGGCGGTATGTTCGCCATCGAGGAGCCTGAGGTCTCTACTTGCATGGGACAAGACAAGGTAAAGGATCATATGAGTACCGGCGCCGAGTATATCACCGGGGCGGATAGCTCTTGCCTGATGCATATGGAAGGGGTTATCAAGCGAGAGAAACTTCCGATCAAGACTATTCACATCGTTCAAATATTAGCGTCCGGATTATGAGTACGAAACATGCTATAGCAGCGGCCCATTTCCTAGAGAATAAGGAGAATGAGGCTTGGCACGACCATACGCTTTGGATGGTACGTACCAAACGGGATAAGATGAGCCATTCGCTTCCCGAGTGGGAGCGGTTGAGAGAGTTGGCCTCGGAGATCAAGCTTTACTCCAACAGCCATCTGGACACGCTTCTGGAGGAGTTCGAGAAAAATGCGATCGCCAACGGGGCTATCGTGCATTGGGCGAAAGATGCCGAGGAGCATAACGAGATCGTCTTGCGGATCTTGCGCCAGCATGATGCCCGGAACCTGATCAAGAGCAAATCGATGCTGACGGAGGAATGCCATATGAACGAGTTCTTGATGTCGAAAGGAATCGATGTGGTGGAGAGCGATTTGGGTGAGCGTATCTTGCAATTGATGCATTTGGCCCCGAGCCATATCGTGATGCCGGCGATCCATATCAAACGGGAGCAGATCAGCGAGATGATGGAGCGTGAGATGGGAACGGAGAAAGGGAATATCGACCCTACCTACCTGACGCATGCCGCCCGTAAGAATCTGCGTGAGAAATTCCTGCATGCCGACGTGGCGATGACGGGCGCTAACTTCGCCGTCGCCTCTACGGGCGAGATCGTGGTTTGTACCAATGAGGGAAACGCCGATATGGGAACCTCCTTCCCGAAGGTGCATATCGCTACGATGGGGATGGAGAAGATCGTACCGAATCTGGAGGCATTGGGCGTATTCACTCGTTTGCTGGCTCGTTCGGGTACGGGGCAACCCATCACGTCTTATACTTCTCATTACCGCCGTCCGCCCGAGGGACAAGAGTTCCATATCATTATCGTGGATAACGGGCGTAGTGATATCTTGGCGAAACCGGATCATATTCGTACGTTGAATTGCATCCGTTGTGGCGAGTGCATGAATACCTGTCCGGTATATCGCAGGAGTGGTGGCTATTCGTATACGTATTTCATTCCGGGACCGATCGGGATCAACTTGGGTATGCTGAGGAATCCGGAGGACTACTCGGATAACGTATCGGCTTGCTCCTTATGTCTTTCTTGCTCGAACGTTTGTCCGGTAAAGATCGATTTGGGCGAGCAGATTTACCGTTGGCGGCAAGATTTGGATAAGATCGGTAAGGCGAGCAAGGAGAAGAAAGTGATGTCTTTCGGCATGAAGTTCTTGATGGAACGTCCGGGATTGTTCAATACGGCGTTGAAGTTTGCTCCGGTAGTGAATCATTTGCCCCGTTTCATGGTCTACAATGGCTTGAACGCTTGGGGCAAGGGACGTGAGCTTCCGGCTTTCGCCAAGGAGTCGTTTAATGATATGTGGAAGAATAATAAGGTGAGATAATGAGTAGTAAAGATTCTATATTGGCGAGTATCCGTCGTCATACGGGTGCACGCCACGAGATGCCTGAGCTTACGTTGGAGGCGATTACCTATGCGGATAAGTTGGCTACGTTCTCGGAGGTGTTAGCCGGGGCGGGTGGCAAGGCCATCGAGTTAAAGCCCGGCGAGGATGTGAATGAGGTGATCCGCCGTGAGTTTCCGGAGGCGAAACGTATCGCCTCGAATTTGAAGGAGATTACTTGCGCTACCTTTAACCCAGATGGGCTGACCGATCCCCGGGAGTTGAACGGAACGGACGTATCTGTGGTGGAGGGTAGTTTCGGCGTGGCGGAGAATGCCGCTGTCTGGTTACCCCGTCAGGTACGTTATAAAGGTCTGTACTTTATCTCGAACGCTTTGGTGATCTTGTTGGACAAGACTCAATTGGTTCATACGATGAATGAGGCTTACCGCCGTACTGCCACTATGGATTATGATTACGGAGTCTTCATGTCCGGTCCCTCAAAGACTGCTGATATTGAACAAGCCTTGGTATTCGGGGCGCATGGCCCGATCCAAGTAGTAGTCCTGTTAAGATAAAACCTATACCCTTTTGAGGGGATGAGACGGGGCACGCCCCGTCTCTACAAGTTGTATGATATTTATATTGGGGGCTGTGAATGCTTTGGATTCTTATTTACAGCTCTCCAATATTTCCCGTGCCACGCTACCCGTTACATTCTTCGCCTCCCCGAAGGCGGCGTTTCGTTCATTGAAGCGATTCTCGATCTCGGTGATTGTCGTATTGCCGATCTTCTCTTGGCTGAGGCGGGTAGATAAACCGAGGCTTTGGAAAAATTGCTCGGTCTTCTCGATGGCTTGGCTTACCCGTTCCTCTGTCGTTCCACTATTGATACCCCATACCCGTTCGCCGTATTGCAGGATCTTGCCCTCTTTCTGCTTGCGTAGGGTGCGTAAGGTTCCGGGGAAGACGATCGCTAAGGTCGCTCCATGCGTCAATCCGTGAAGGGCGGTTAGCTCGTGTCCGATCATATGGGTAGCCCAGTCCTGCGTTACGCCCATAGCGATAAAGCCGTTCAAGCCCATCGTGGCGGATAGCATGAAATCTGCCATCAGGTCGTAATTCCTCGGATCTTCCTTAATCTTCGGGGCGATCTCAACCAAGGTGCTTAAGATGCTTTCCGCCCAATGATCCATCAAGCGGGATTGGTCGGTCGTAGTCATATATTGCTCCATCACGTGGACGAAGGTATCAGCGATACCGCAAGCCACTTGATACGGGGGCAGGCTGAAGGTCGTCTCCGGGTCCAAGATCGAGAATACGGGGAAATTGCTGTAGAACGGGAATTTCTCTTGCGTCTCTTTCCGGGAGATCACCGCCCCGCTATTCATCTCGGAACCTGTGGCGGGCAGGGTCAGTACGGTACCCATGGGCACAGTATGATAGTAATACCCTTTCTGCACCAATTCCCAAGGATCGCCGTCGTACTGGATGCCGGCGGAGATTAGCTTCGTCCCGTCTATGACGGAGCCACCGCCTACCGCCAATAGGAAATCCACCTGCTTGCCTTTCGCTATCTGGATAGCTTCTCGCAAGGTCTCGATGGTGGGATTAGGCTCGATGCCCCAGAACTCGATATAGTCACGATCCTTTAGCGCCTTGATCACTTGGTCGTACACACCGTTTTGCTTTACGCTACCTCCTCCGAAGGTGATCATGATGCGATGCACCATCGGGATGGCCGTACTCAGTTTCTCAATCATGCCCTTACCGAATAATAAACGGGTTGGGTTGTGAAAAGTGAAGTTATTCATAGGACTATTTACTGTTTTTATATGTAAACATGAATAGGGTTCCTATTGTTTTAGGGCTTCCAGCAACTTATCGACCGCCTCGGCGGGAGTAGCTTCGCTCTTTAGTAACTGAACGAACTTGCTACCGATGATGGCACCGGAAGAATGGGCTGTCGCCGCCTCGAAAGTGGCTTTATTGCTGATACCGAAACCTACCAAGAGGGGATTCTGTAGGTTCATGGCGTTGATACGACGGAAGTAGGCCTGCTTCTGCTCGTTGAAGTCTTGCTGGGCTCCGGTCGTGGCGGCACTGGATACCATATAG
>ENA-OZGG01000546-OZGG01000546.1-human-gut-metagenome-genome-assembly--contig:-NODE-546-length-14112-cov-5.275308_pt1 | contig 14112 bp, 14 predicted proteins | sample MGYA00244659_ERZ653664 | MGnify/ENA primary metagenome ERZ653664 (study PRJEB26926, sample SAMN06165233) | human gut metagenome | biome: ENVO:00009003; feature: ENVO:2100002; material: ENVO:00002003... | reverse complement strand
CAAGACTTTCCCATGAGGACGAGCTGCAAGGCGAGAGCAATTCCATTTCCAATCATGATGTAATGTATAGAGGGTGGATTACACCAAAAAACATTACATCATGACTGGCGGCTCATTTGTGGCGAATGAAAAGACAGTTATGATAAAGGAGGGATGCCCTCAAACCTACCGTAACTGTCAACCACATTCCCACGAAAGGAGCCTTGTATGGAACTGACTTACACCAAATGCGGCGACTATCTCATTCCCAACCTTGTGTTATCGGACACCAAAGAGTACCATATCGGGAAATATGGCCGGTTGCGCCGTGCCTACTTAAAAGAACACCGGCCCATTCTGTATACCGATCTTATTGTCACTGAAAAGCTGTTTCCCCATTTGGAGGAAATCGACACCGCCTGCCGGGAGCGGCTGGAAATTATCGAAAAAGCCATGATGCAGCAAGAGGGCGTCACAGAAGCCCTAAAAGCTGCCGACCAGATGGCATGGGTGCGCTCCATGAACTCCATCCACAACAGAGCCGAGGAAATCGTCCTGGCGGAGCTGGTCTACTGTTGAGGGAGGGAACGCTATGATTTTGGAAGCCATGTATAACGGAGAGTTTTATCCCTGTGAAACGGTAGTGCCCACATCCTCGGAATACCGCAAGGCGGTTCAAACCTGTGCGGCGTTGATGGAGCAGCTATCCCAGCGGCTCAGCAAAGAGGACTATGCTCTGGTGGAGGAACTCCGGGCGCAGAACGCTATCGCTCAGTGCGAGGAAAGTGAGAGCCATTTCAAGTATGGCTTTTCGGCGGGGCTGATTGTCCAGCAGGAGGCCCATGAACAGCTGCAAAACAAGAAATAAGCGATGGCCGAAAAAGCCCACGCAGCCGGAAAGATACCGGTGGCGTGGGCTTTCTGTATATATGGTTATTCTGTCAGATCATCCGAAGTTTCCGCAACCAGCCGGTCAAAGTCGCTCTGATAGGTCCGATCCTGCAATACCCGGAACTTTTCAAACTCTTTCTCGGCAAAGGCTTTGGCGATGGCGGCGGTCACCTTGCCTTTATCGTGCAGAATATCTTCCTCGTTGAACTGTAAAAATGCGTCAAGCCGCTTGACCCAATCGGCCATATACATGACATTTCCCCGGCGGGCCTGCCGTTCCGCATAGTCCAGGTACATGGTGACGATCTCGTTCAGGTTACGCATTTCCGTTTCGTTCAGATAGTTTTTAGCGACGGTGACATCCGATTTGCGGATGCGGCCTTTGGGGGCGTTTTTCCATGTGGTCAGCCCCATGTTGGGCTTGGTACTGTCGGCACGGCCATATACGATCTCGGCGGCGGTATGATGGGTGACCGCATAGTGGAGCTTGTTCTGCACCGTGGCGAAAAACTCCTTTGTGATGGGGCTTTCCACATCGTAGTCGGCGCTGCACTGGGAATAGATGTCCGTGATTTTCTGGTAGAACCTTCTCTCGCTGGCCCGGATGTCCCGGATACGCTCCAGTTGTTCATCGAAATAATCCTTGCCGAAAAAGTTCTCCGGCTCCCGCAGCCGTGCGTCATCCATCACATAACCTTTGATGATGAACTCTTTCAACACTCTGTTTGCCCAAATGCGGAACATGGTCGCCTTTTTGGAGTTCACACGATACCCCACAGCGATGATGGCGTCCAGATTGTAATAGTTGGTCTGATACCGTTTCCCGTCCGCCGCAGTTGTTTCCATTTTGGAAACAACTGAATCCTCGCTCAGTTCGCCGGATTCAAAAATGTTTTTCAGATGCTTGGAAATGGCCGCTTTCTGCACCTCGAACAGTTCTGCCATTTTTGCCTGTGTCAGCCAGAGGTTTTCCTGAAAGAGCAGGATTTCCACCCGCACTTCTCCGTTTTCGGTTTTGTAAAAGAGGATTTCTCTGGTTTCATACGGGGTCAGTCCCTGTTCCTCGCTCATTCCTCGTCACCTCCATCCGTCCGGTTCTTTCCTCGGCTCTTGTAGACATTATACTGGTTCTTGCACCGTGGGCTGCAAAAGGCGGCGTTGGACCTGCTGCCCAGGAACACCTTCTGGCAGTGCTTGCACAGGCGCAGGGGCTGCTCCCCGTCCACCAGCATGAAGCTGAACATCATCTGGATACCCAGCAGCAGGGAGTGAAAATCCCAGTAAATGGTGGGCTTATCCAGCAGCTCAATGTGGTAGGTGGGGGCAATCCCGCCAAATGCGGCCATAGCCTTGCGGTGCAGCCCCCGTTCGTCCTCGCCCATGAAATCATAGTCATTGTAGTAGAAAAAGGCGGTGGTCAGCGTAAAGGCCCAGTCCTTGAACTGTTGAGCAACCCACTCGTAGGGTTCCGCATATTCCCGCTGGAAGCTCATGTTTTTCGCCATCGGCTCGTCCATGAAGGTCATGGTCAGGGCAATCATCGTCCGGTCACCGGACACATTCCATGTGGATTCAATGCCTTTCTTCACCAAATCCAGCTGGTCAAAGGGGTAAAACAGGGACAAGTATTTGTCTGTCGCCATGGATTCTTCCTTGATGAAGTGGTTTTTCGGCAGGTACACCGCCTCATAGTCCATAAAGGACGGTGTGGTGGGAAGGGCGGTCATCAGGCCCAGCAGGCCGTACCGGGTGATAAACTCCATGATCGCCTTTTCCACTTCTGCTTCCGGCTTGCGCCCCATCATCAGCATCCCCACATTCAGCGCATCCAGCACAATGTTGGGGACCTCTTTCAGCGGATTGTAGACATCCGGCTTTGCATTCTTGCCGGGGGTGATGTACCGTTTGCCATCTTCCGCTGTTTTCAGCTCATAGTGATCGTACCGCACCCAATGGGAACGGGACTGTTCAAATAAATTTTTCATCATACACGCCCTTTCTCCTTAATCGTCCCAATTATCAGGGGCGGTTTTTCTTTTTTCTGCGCTTGGTCTTGTTCTCCCGCCGGATCACGGCATCCTTGCCCTGTTTCCTTGCGATTTTCGAGTATTCCTCCAAAAACTGACGTTCCCGCAAGGTCAGGCTATGTTCCGGTTTGCCGCACAGATGGTCATACATCTGGCGCTGCAATTTTTTGTGGATGGTTTTCCGCAGCTTGCGGATGTTACGGTCAGATTGCCCACGCACAGCGGCAAGCCGGGTGGTGCTGTACAGCCGCAAAGAGAGGAAATACAGAACTTCCTTGTGTTCCTCGCTCAGTTCCTCCACCATGCGGGAAATAAAGGGATCAGCGGTCAGGTTGTGCATCTCATAGGGGCAGTCAAACAGGATGTCCAGAAAGTTTCCGGCCATCAGCTGCCGGTATGCGGGGGTGTTCATCCAGCGGGGAATGAGCTTTGGTTCCGGCACCGCCTGATATTCCAGCGGCACATCCCCACGGAGGTTTTCATGGTCCCGTTCCCGGCGCTCCCGGTTCCGGTCCAGCTTGTTCCATTCCTCCACCACGGCCCGGAAATCCTTTTCGGTGCGGGCAGCTTCCTCCAGCCGCCGTATGGCCTCGGCCCGCAGCTCCCGTTTCAGCCGCTTTTCGCTGACCGGAGCCGCTTCTTCTTCCTCGGTCTCCAGCTCGGCATCATAATCAACGGGATGCTCGTCCTGCTCCAGCTCACTTTCCAGCTCGGCCAGACGTTCTTCCGCAAGCGCCTGTTCCAGCGTTTCTTCCGCCCCTACGCCTGTCCCATCGTCCCATCCGGTGAAGCCACCCTCGGTATCCAGAAGCTCGTCATCAGACAGATACGCCATGACCCCACCTCTTTTCAAAAAAATATTTTGCGATTTTTCAAAAATGGTTCCGTTTTGCACCCCGGATTTCTCCTATTAGTGAAAGAGTAATCTAAAAACAAGTTACTTGGGTTACATTCGCTCGTTCACGCAGGAGAAAGGGGGCTTTCGCCATGTTCAGGCTTGATACAAAAAAGCAGTAACACAATCGCAGGTTACAAACAACGGAACTATAACAACAGTATACACCGGATGCGCCGAAAGCGCAAGAAAGAGAGGTTCTATGGCAGATAAAAACGCCGTGTTTCTGAACCGGCATATTGGCAACACCACCTATAAAGTTCGTGTCTACCTCAGCGAAACCGCCGAGGAAACGATGGAAGATAAAATTTTGCGGCTGATCCGCAACGACGGGCTGGCAAACCAGCCGGAATGTGGTATAATGGAACTGCCACAAATGAGCCGTCCGTCTGAAAGGAGTGCCTGATATGGCAAACAGACAGACGGAAGAAAAAATTACTGCGCTCTATGAGCGCCTGTCCCGTGACGATGACCTCACGGGCGACTCGAACTCCATTCTGAACCAGAAACGTTATCTCGAAAGCTATGCAGCACAGCGGGGCTACACCAATATCGTCCACTACACAGACGATGGGTGGTCCGGCGGCAACTTTGACCGTCCCGCATGGAAGCGCCTTGTGGCGGACATCGAGTCGGGAAAGGTGGCCCATCTGCTGTGTAAGGACCTAAGTCGGATCGGCAGAAACTACCTGCAAACCGGCTTTTACACCGAGGTAATGTTCCGGCAGAATGGGGTTCATTTTGTTGCTGTCGCCAATAACATCGACAGCGAGGAACAGGACAGCGGCGAGTTTGCGCCCTTTCTCAATATCATGAATGAATGGTATCTGCGTGACCAGTCCAAAAAGGTTTCGGCAGCATACCGTGTCAAGGGCAAGGCGGGCAAGCCAACCACCAACAACGCCATCTATGGCTACAAAAAAGACCCAGAGGACAAGGACCACTGGCTGGTGGACGAGGAAGCCGCCGCCGTGGTGCGGCGGATCTTCCGGCTTGCGGTGGAGGGGCACGGCCCCCATGAGATTGCCAAGATACTCACACAGGAAAAGGTGGAGTGCCCCGCCTATTATCTGGCTCGCAACGGCAGAGGCAGCCGTAAGAACACCGTGGACACCAGCCGCCCCTATGACTGGTACGGCTTCACGGTCAGTTCCATGCTGACCAAGCCGGAGTATATGGGGCACACCGTGAATTTCCGTTCCTCCAAAAAGTCCTACCGGGATAAGCGGGTAAAAAATGACCCGTCCGACTGGCTGATCTTTGAGAACACCCACGAGGCCATTGTTGACCCGGAAACCTGGCAGCTGGCTCAGCAGGTGAAGCGGACGGTGCGCCGGACAGATACCACCGGCGTCGCCAATCCCCTGACCGGCCTTGTGTTCTGTGCCGACTGCGGAGCCAAGATGTATAACCACCGGGGCAAACGCAAAAAGGACGGGCGGGAGTATGGAACCGACTTTTATAACTGCTCCACCTACACCCTGACCTTTGAGCGTGAAACCCAGATGTGTTTTTCCCACACCGTTAGCACCAAAGCCCTGAACGCTCTGATTCTGGAAACCATCCGCACTACCGCCAGCTATGCCATCCAGAACAAGGAAGAGTTTATTCAGAAGGTTCGCAGCATTTCACAGGTTCGCCAGCAGGAAGCGGCCAAGGAGCTGAAACGCAAGGTTGCCAAGGAGCGCAAGCGCAGCGCCGAGCTGGATGTGCTGATTAAAAAGCTATACGAAACCTATGCCATGGGCAAGTTGGAGGAAAAACGGTTCGAGCTGCTGTGTGCCGAATATGAGAAGGAACAGGCCGAGCTGGAACAGCTACTTGCCTCCGAGCAGGCGCAGCTGGACCAGTTTCATGAGGACACCGACCGTGCCAGTCACTTTCTGGCGCTGGCACAGAAATATACGGATTTCACCGAGCTGACCGCCCCCATGCTCCATGAATTTGTGGAGAAAATTCTGGTCCATGCCCCGGATAGAAGCACCGGGGAACGGGTGCAGGAAATCGAGATTTATCTGAACTTTATCGGGAAGTTTGAAGTGCCCATGCCCGAACCCACCGAGGAAGAACTGGCTGCGGAGGAAAAGCGCCGCCAGAAGCGCATCCGTGACCATGAAAAGTATCTGCGCCAGAAGGAGCGCAAACAGAAGATTGCCGAGGGGCTCATCGTTCCGGGCGAACCGTACCAGCTGGTATGCCAGTGCTGCGGAGAGCCGTTCCAGTCTGTCCGCCCCAACGCTAAATTTTGCAAACCCGCCTGCCGGGAGAAATTCTACCGGCAGGAAAAGCGGAAAGCCAAGGAAATGGAAACATCACAAACTGCATAAAGACTGCGGCCTGCCCAAACAAACCGGGCAGGCCGTTTTTTTATGCCCTGAAACGGAGGGATTTTTATGACACTCTTTGAACTGGTAAAACAGAATATTTGTGTGCCGGATGCAGCGGAACACTATGAGCTGCAAGTCAACCGAAACGGGATGTGTCACTGCCCGTTCCATGAGGACCGACACCCCAGCATGAAGCTGAACAAACGGTATTTTTACTGCTTCGGCTGCGGAGCCACCGGCGATGTGATCGACCTTGTGGCAAGGCTGTTTGGCCTGAGCAGTTACGAGGCAGTGCAGAAGCTGGCACAGGATTTTGGGATTGACCCGGACAAGCCCCCTGCGGCGGCTGCCCTGCCCAAACCGGAGCGTCCTCTGCTGAAAGCATACCGGCAGGAGGAAGTACATTGCCTGCGGGTGCTGTGTGATTATCTGCATCTTCTGGAAAGCTGGAAGGTGCAGTACGCACCCAAGACACCGGCAGATACTTTGGATGACCGGTTTGTGGAAGCCTGTCAGATGTTGGACTATGTGGAGTATCTGGCGGATTTGCTCATTGCCGCCGAGTTGGAACAGCGGGTGAAAATCGTGGAAATGCTGAACAAGGATGGCATGATTGCCGGTTTGGAGGAACGGCTGGACAGACTGAAAAAGGAGGACGGTGCCTATGAAAAACAAAACGCAGCTTGACGGGATGCCCGTCTGGTTCGATGGCAAAAGCATCAACGAAGCCCTGTTTTGTGAGGAGTTCTTGCAGACTCGCAAGATCCTCTTCACAAACGGGGCTTTTTTCACACCCGATGGCCGTGTAACCGATGAACTGCCCCTGCGGGGAGAGATCTTTGAGAAGCTGAAATGCTGTGCGGTCAGCAATATCCCCCGCAAAATCAGCAACATTGTGGAGCTGATGAAGCTGGCAGCACTGGTGGAGGATTTCCCCCCGGAGCCGGATCGGATTCATCTTTCCAACGGGACGCTTTTTCTGGATGGAACCTTTGCAAAGGGAAAGCCGAAAATCGTCCGAAACCGCTTCCCCGTGGCCTACAACCCCAACGCTCCGAAACCTGTCCTCTGGCTGAAATTTCTGGATGGCCTGCTCTACCCGGAGGACATCCCCACCTTGCAGGAATATATCGGCTACTGCCTGATTCCCAGCAACAAGGGACAGCGGATGATGGTCATTAAGGGCAGCGGCGGCGAAGGCAAGTCACAGATCGGCGCTGTGCTGGGAACTTTGTTCGGTTCCAACATGAAGGACGGCAGCATCGGGAAAATATCGGAGAACCGGTTTGCTCGTGCCGATTTGGAGCATATCCTCCTGTGCGTGGATGACGATATGCGAATGGAAGCCTTGCGACAAACCAACTATGTAAAGTCCATCGTGACCGCCCAGGGCAAGATGGATTTGGAGCGCAAGGGCAAGCAGAGCTATCAGGGATGGATGTGCGCCCGGCTGCTGGCCTTCTCCAACGGAGATTTGCAGGCGCTGTTTGACCGGAGCGACGGATTTTATCGCCGCCAGCTGGTGCTAACCACGAAAGAAAAACCGGCTGGCCGTGTGGATGATCCTGACCTTGCCGAGAAGATGAAAGCCGAGGTGGAGGGTATTCTGCTGTGGGCTTTTGAGGGATTGCAGCGGCTGGCCGCCAACAACTTCAAGTTCACCGAAAGTGACCGCACCAGAGAAAACCGGGAGGCAGTCAAACGGGACAACAACAATGTCTATGATTTTCTGGATTCTGACGGGTATGTTCGCCTGAAAGCTAATCTATCTGCCAGCTCCAAAGAGCTGTACGAGGCATATCAGATTTACTGCACCGAAAATAATCTGCCTGCCCTGAAACCCCGCAGCTTCAGCGAAGCCCTGATCGCCTGCCAGAGCCGCTACAATCTGGAATACTGCAACAATGTGACCAACGCAGCCGGACGGCGGGTGCGTGGATTTCTGGGGATTGAGGTACTGGTGAGAAATCATATATCAGTGTTTTCCGGTGATTCGATGCGTACGTACGTACCGGAAGATGTGCCGGAGGAATGGCGGCGTTAATACTGGGGCCCCCAGCGGAACCCTGTAAAGCGGTTCCGTTGGGGAAAGGACGAGCAGCGGAACGAGTGAGCTTTCGGCTTTAGCCGGAAGCGAAGGATGTGGAGTTTGTGAGGACGCTGTACGTACGTACACTTTGATTGACCCTTGTTCTCCCTTTTATAGCAATTCAGCGGCTATGTCAGTCAGAATCACCGGTCAAATCCCCATGTTAAATCAAGGCAAGTGGAAATCGAAAAGTATTTGCCTATTGGAAGAAATCATTTTGCGAAACCGTGTTTCTCGCCCCGGTGAACCGGGTGCATGGAATCATGGGAAAATGCACGGTTTCAAGCCAAATCACACGAAACGGAAAAGTCGGAAGGTGCGACCTATGGACAGGACATCACACCGGCAATTCTGAACGGATTTGGTGACAAGGAGATTTTCCACCACACAGCGAAGCGGTTATGCCAGAGGGCGTACCGGCTTCGCATTTTTATCAAGTAAATGTAGGAGGATTTTTGATGATGACGGTACGCAACGAAATCAAGGCACAGATCGTCCGGGCGGGATACACCATGCAGGAGGTAGTTGACCGGCTCCATGAGGAATACGACTGGTCGGACAGCGTTTCCAACCTGTCGGCCAAGCTCCAGCGGGAATCCATCCGCTACAAGGAGGTTGTGGAACTGGCCGATGTGCTGGGCTATGACCTGATCTGGCAGAAACGGAGGTAATCCCATGACAAGTGAAGAAAAGAAACTGTTGCAGGCAAAGCACCGCTTGGAGGAAGCCCAGGCACGGGACCGGGTGAAGGAGCGAAAAGCCCGGACAAGGCGGCTCATTCAGAAGGGCGCTGTACTGGAAAAAGTGCTGCCGGAAGTACAGGCGGTAGGGCTTGATAATCTGGAAGAATACCTACGGCGAAAGCTGGCAGCGCACGATTGAAAACGGCTGGGAGGTCTCCGGGAAACCGGGGGCCTTCCTCTTTTTTATCCCGAAGGGCGCACTTACTCACCACCTGCTAAAGCAGGCGGTGGTAGCCCTCCCGTTGGTCGGGCACGTGCGCTCTCCGAGGGGGATTGCGGCTCCTGCGGGAGCCGCTGGGCAAGGCTGCATTTCTGCCAAATTGCCAGCCTTGCCCACGCAGTCGGCGCAGGGGTTTCCATTTTGGAAGCCCCTGTTCATGGGGTGGTATATTGCCACCCCATCCCGCCGCCTGCCTGCGTCAACCTGCCACCGGCAGCTTGACACAGATACAGGGGTGGAACGAATCGTTACACCCCTGCTGGAGGTGCGTCGCATTTCACGACGTACTGAGCGAAAACAAGGGTGCCCTGTTTTGGGGCACCCCTTTCAGAAAGGACAAGGTGATTTATGGCGATTTATCATTTGGAGGCCAAAATAGTCAGCCGTGGAGCTGGACGCTCCGCCGTGGCTGCTGCGGCCTATCTGAGCTGTTCCCGGATGCTCAACGAGTACGACGGGGTGCAGCACGACTACACACGCAAACAGGGCCTTGGGTGGCGGCAGGTTTTTCTGCCAGCCACCGCCCCCGCAGAGTGGCAGGATCGGGAAATCCTGTGGAACGCTGTGGAGGAAACCGAAACCGCAAAGGACAGCCGCCTCGCCCGTGAATTTGTGGCAGCGCTGCCCATAGAGTTGAGCCGGGAGGAACAAATCCAGCTCCTGCAAGATTTCATCAAGGAGCAGTTTGTAGCAGACGGAATGTGCGCCGATGCTGCCATCCATGACCCGTATCCTCCCGGACACAATCCCCATGCTCATATCCTGCTGACGGTGCGCCCGCTGGATGAAAAGGGAAAATGGCAGTACAAGACCGAGAAAGAATATCTCTGTGTCAAAGACGGCGAGGAACAGGGCTTTACTGCCGCCGAGTTCAAGCAGGCACAGGCCGACGGGTGGGAGAAGCAGTATCAGTACAAGGTGGGCAAAAAGAAGGTGTATATGGCCCCATCCGCAGCGCAGGCCCAAGGCTATGAACGGGTATCCAAGTATCCCAAAAGCACCAAATATGGCAGACAGAATCCCATCACGGAACGCTGGAACAGCGATGAGCAGCTTGTCCTATGGCGGGCTGCATGGGCAGATGTGGCCAACCGCTATCTGGAGCGTGCCGGACATGAAGAACGCATCGACCACCGCAGTCATGCTGAGCGTGGACTGCTGGAGCGGCCTACGGTCCATGAGGGTGTGGTTGCCAGAGCCATGGAGAAAAAGGGCATTATCTCTGACCGGTGCGAACTGAACCGGCAGATCAAGGCCGACAATGCCCTGCTCCGGGAACTGAGAGGACAGGTCAAAAAGCTGGCGCAGGCAGTTAAAAATACCATCCCGGCACTTGCCGAGACCATGGAAAATTTGCGAAAAAATTTGCTTCTGTTCTGCTATCAGCTGGGGTATCTCCGCAAGGGCAAGGAACGCCTGAACATTTCGCTGAATACGCTGCGCCCCGCCCTCACACAGTACAATCAGCTGGCAAAGGACATTCGGGATAAGGCGAAAGAGCGCCGCAGCCTGCTTTCCGAGAAAAAGGCGCTCTCTGCTGTTCATGTGTTCCGGAACCGGGAACTGGCGGCTAAGATAGCGGCACTTACAGAGGATTTGGAGGAGCTGCGTTCGGAAAAGAACCTGCTTCTGGCGTCGCTGGCATATACCGAGGAAGATGCTGCCGATCAATTTCCCAAAGACATTGCTGCCATGGAGCAGAGCTTGAAACGGTTGGAGGAACAAGAGCAGAAATATTCCGCCGAGTTGGACGCCGCCCTGAACGAGTATACCGAGCTTCTGGAGCAGGCACAGAGCATTGATCCGGTGCAGCTGTATGAAGCAAGGCAGGCTATCCGCCCCGGTAAGGAGCAGGAAGCGGAGAGTCGGGCACAGCAGGTCTACGGCGAGAAGTACAACCCGCTGCTGATGTTTGACAGCAAAAAGGCGGTTTCCCGTATGCTTCATGAGGATATGGAGCGACAGGCGGTACGGAGAATGATGCGACAGGCGCAGAAGGAGCAGCAGACTCTTCAAAAGAAAAAGAGTGAGCAGGAACGGTAATCCACCGTTCCTGCTCACCCAAGATGACCTTACAAAAGATCATTTAACAAATTCATACACTTTACCTTTTGCTGCAAGTTGGCACTGCCATATACATTGAGAGTAAAAGACACATTTTTATGTCCGAGAATTTCAGAGAGAGATTTCACATCAAACTCTGGTATTTCAATGGCTCTTACGGCAAATGTATGCCGTATCTCGTGGAACTTTACCTTTTGCAGCCCATTTCGTTTCAAAAAACGGGAAAAGAACTGCCTGTAAGTTCGAGGCTCTGTCGGCTTTGTTTTGCCAGTCAAGAAGTAATGGTTGGGATTTTCCGTATAAAACTTCTTGATAATGTTCATGAGCAAAGACGGTACGGGAATTGTTCGAGCTGATGTCTTGGTCTTCGGCGGCCCTATGTGCAGATAGGACTCTCCCTTTTTCTTGTCATAGATGCGTTGAACGGTTTTGTTGATGCTGATGGTTTTATCTGTCAACGAAATGTCCTTCATCTGTAAGCCGCAGAGTTCACCAATCCGCACACCGGTAAACAGTGCAATGAGTATGCCGGCGGTCTTCCGGTTCAGGTTCATGTATATACACTGAATTAGGGCCTGCTCTTGATCCTTGGACAGAGAAACCACCTTTTTTATTCCCAACTCTTTGGGGTATTCTATCAAGTCCCAGTTGAGCAGTGGTATCGCTCTTTCCTTGTAGGCATATTCCATAGCAAGCCGCAGCACAAGAATCACATCTCGTATGGTCTTCACAGTGAGACCGCCGGACTTATCCAGCCGCCCGGATTCGTATAGATACGATATATAGCTCTGAATGTCCGGCTCGGTAATGCTGCCGATTTTCCGCTTACCGAAGTGAGGTATTAAGTGATTTTCGGCTATCAGCGTAAAACTGGCATGGGTTGACGGTGTGATCATCGGCTTCTTCTGATTTAGCCAAGTGTTCAACAGCGTCTTGAATTGTGTATTGTTAGTCATATTGACCACCTCCACGATTATTATCATGTGGAGGACGAAGATGTGCATTTCCATCCTCAAGTAACGGTCTCGAAAAGCGTCCGAAACTCCGTTTCCCTGGCTTTGATGAGCCGTGGAACACAGCTCTTCTTTCAGACTATTTTGTTAAAAGCACTAAGAAGAACTCTGATGGAATGATTAGTAATGTTATCTGCAATTCAGCAAAGCAAGGTCTGATTCCTCAGCGAGAGTATTTTGATAAGGACATTGCAAACAGCGATAATACAAATGGATACTACATCATCGAGTCCAACGATTTTGTTTACAACCCCAGAAAATCTGCCGATGCACCTTACGGCCCCATAAGTAGCTATCAATACTCGGAGGCGGGAATAGTGTCTCCTTTGTACTTGTGCTTCCGTGCCAAGCGAGAAATCAATCCGCTTTACTTCGAGTGGTATTTTCGCTCGTCGGCATGGCATCGGTACATCTATATGTCTGGTGACAGCGGTGCAAGACATGACAGAGTGAGTATCAAGGATGACATCTTTTTCGCAATGCCAATAAATGTTCCCTCTGCAAAGGAACAGGAAAGGATCTCTTTATTTCTCGATGCCATAGAGCGAAGAATTGAGACGCAACGTACTTTGGTTGAGACCCTCAAGAAGTATAAAAGAGGATTGCTTAACAAGCTTTTTTCAAATATCAATAGCAATATATATCCGACAGTCTATTTATCCGAAGTTGCTGATTTTTTACAGGGGCTTACTTATAGTCCAAGTGATGTTTCAGTTTCGGGGTATCTTGTTTTAAGGTCATCCAACATTCAAAATGGTATGCTGTCTTTTGATGACTGTGTTTATGTAGACAAGAAAGTGGATGAGAGTTTACAAGCAAAATGTGATGATGTCATTATGTGTGTACGAAATGGCAGCAAAAATCTTGTTGGAAAAACTGCGCTAATTCCCCCAAATATGCCTATGACAACATGGGGCGCATTTATGATGATAATTCGTAGCAAGCTAAATGATACGTATATCTTTCATTACTTGAACAGCCAGATGTTTTTCTCTCAAGTTTTCAAGGACACGGGTACAGCAACGATTAATCAGATAACCAAAGGAATCCTTAATGAATGCAGGTTACCTCTTCCTCCCGAAACGGAAAGAAAACAAATTTCAAAAATGCTTTCTTCATTCGATGCCAAAATTCAAAATGCAGAGAAGTGCTTGGCCACATTGGTGAATCTAAAAAAAGCTCTTTTGCAACAACTCTTTATATAAAAAGCTGCTGCAACAGAGAGTTGCGCATTTTAGTAAGATGATTTAGCTCCTTCTCACATGACTCTATACGGTTGCTAATTGCCTCAAGAACTTTTATTATGCGGATCTGTGTCTCAGGATCAGGATATGATATTTCAATCTTTGAGATTTCACTTGCCTGTACATGAACAACAGATTTACCCTGAGCGATACGGGCAATATTCCCGTTGACAATGTGGTTAAGTATGTAGCTCATTATTCTTCCGTCAATTTTAGTGCTTCGGAAAATATTAAGATCACCAGCAAGAATAACACCCGGAAGCATAACACACGAAGCTGTGGAAATTTCTTCTGATGTTTCCCCAGAAGTAGGTATAAGCACATCTCCCACCATACTATGATAAACTTGTTCAACTACTGCTTCCGTTTTTCTGACAACGGATGTAATTACTTCATGGTAGGTTGTATATAGCTCGCCGTACAGAATAAATGGAGTTCCTGTTTCGGAAATATCGGCTTTTGATAATGGCGCACCCTTGATAAAGGAACCAAGATTGCCTATGGTATCACACTGCCATTGAACTTCTTTTAGACCACAATGCTCTGGCGATAATAGGGAGCGAACGACACCTCTTTTATACTTCTTGAGGCTTTTGACAAGAGACTGCTGTGCATCTATG
>ENA-OZGG01000536-OZGG01000536.1-human-gut-metagenome-genome-assembly--contig:-NODE-536-length-14275-cov-4.954641_pt1 | contig 14275 bp, 6 predicted proteins | sample MGYA00244659_ERZ653664 | MGnify/ENA primary metagenome ERZ653664 (study PRJEB26926, sample SAMN06165233) | human gut metagenome | biome: ENVO:00009003; feature: ENVO:2100002; material: ENVO:00002003... | reverse complement strand
CTTTAGTGAATGATTAATTGTAAAAAGACATGAAAAAAATAACAAAATATATATTGCTTATTGCAGCCGTTTTATTTATAGGATGTTCGGATAGTAATGACGACACATATCCCCCAAATAAACCGGATACTGAAGAACCGGATCCAGAACCCGAAAAACCGGGTGAAGATGATATACCGGAACATAATGCTGTCTTGGGTTCTTTATGTGGCTTTGAAGGTGATCTACGGAAAGGAAAGAATTATAAAGGCGAAGACAGGCCGACCACCTATTACAATGTTCCTCTGTTTGAGGCAGTACCCGAAGGCTCGGAAGATGGCTGGTGGGATAACTTGGTTGAGGAAATTGCATATAGTGGATTGGACTATATTGCTGCCAATTGTCGTGGTTTACAGCCTTCTTACCCTAAGAAGTATGTAGACCATGGTGATCCTACCCATATACATAAACTGATAGAAGCTATGGAACGCCGTGGTGTAGCCGACAAGTTTAAGGTAGCTATATTTGATGACTGCCCTGCCTCATGGGAAGCTGCCCGTAACGAAGATTTAGGACGTGGCTATGCCGGTTATAGTGCTGATAATCCGGGAAAACGCAAGCCCTACCCCTTGAAGGATATTGCCGTTGATTCCAAAGAATTTCAGGATTCCATTTATCAGTATATCTGGGATTATAATATCCGCTTGGCTTTTCAGAATATTCCGGAGAAGTATATCTTTAAATACAATGGACGTCCGGTAGTTTATTTTTGGGGTTGTAGCTTTGTTGGAGATGTGCCTGGCAAACTGTCATATATCCTGAAACGTGTGCGAGAAGATTGTATTAAAGAGTTCGGCATGGATCCGTTATTAATTATTGACCAGGATTGGGGTAAGCGCGATAATACGCTTACTGCCGCAACAGAGGCTATCGGTGGCATTAACAACTGGTTCAATATGGATAATCCCTATACAGTACGCACCTTCAAGGACCTGACGATTGGGGTTGGTATTCCTGGTTTCCTTGTAAACGATAAGAAAGGAAACAAGATGTTTGTTGATGCAGATCATGGACGATTGCTACAAAAGGCCCTGACTTATGCCGTAAAAAACCGTGCCAATATGATATTTTTGGAGGGTTTTACTGATGTATTGGAAAATGCCGCTTATTGGAGAAGTACGGATAAAGTCTATTATGACTATCCCAATCAACGCCTGAATATCTTGAGGAAGTGGAGCAGCAATCCGTATCCGAAAGAATTCAAGGTTGAGGCTGAGGCATGCGATTACTTTGAAGACAAATCTTCAGGAAATAGTGGTGGACAATACCGTAAAGGAGATTTGGACATAAAGAAGTGCAATGATGTCTACGAGGGATGGTGTGTGACTGCTACGGAAACCGGTGAATGGCTGAAATGGGTGGAACTTCCTTTCAGTGCCGGTAAGTCGGTTCTTAAGTTGCGCTATGCTGCCCAATCTACCGTAAAAATTCGTTTTGACATTGATAAAAAAGAAGGGAGCGTAGTTGAGTTGCCTGCTACCAGCGGAACTTGGAAAGAGGTTGCTGCAGCTACTGTGAACTTCGACAAGAAAGGTTGGCGTGAGGTGATATTGAATATCATTTCGGGAGATGCCGACCTGAATTACTTTACAATTATTGCCGAATAAAAACAGATATATATAATGAAGAATTTTTTTGTAACCTGTTGTTTGAGTGCTGTAGCCCTAGTGGCTGCAGCACAAAATGAGCCCTATAGAAACCCGAACCTGTCACCTTCGGAACGGGCATGGGACTTGCTGAAACGTATGACTTTGGAAGAGAAGATCAGTCAGATGAAGAATGGTTCACCGGCCATTGAACGTCTCGGAATACCGGCGTATGACTGGTGGAATGAAGCACTGCACGGGGTGGCACGTGCTGGGAAGGCTACCGTTTTTCCACAGGCTATAGGCCTTGCCGCTACCTTTGACAATCAAGCTGTTTATGAAACTTTCGACATTGTATCTGATGAAGCTCGTGCTAAATATCATGACTTCCAGCGTAAAGGTGAGCGAGGTGGTTACAAAGGATTAACCTTCTGGACTCCGAACATCAATATATACCGTGACCCGCGATGGGGACGCGGTATGGAAACATACGGAGAAGACCCTTATCTGACTTCTCTCATGGGGCTGGCAGTGGTAAAGGGGCTGCAAGGTAACGGTGTGGGAAAATACGATAAAGCCCATGCCTGTGCCAAGCATTACGCCGTACATAGTGGTCCGGAATGGAACAGGCATAGTTTTGACTCCAAGAATATCTCTCAACGCGATTTGTGGGAAACCTATCTGCCCGCCTTCAAAACCTTGGTGACGGAAGGAAAAGTAAAAGAGGTGATGTGTGCCTACAACCGCTTTGAAGGCGAGCCTTGCTGCTCCAATAAGCAGTTGTTGATTCGTATTCTGCGCGAGGACTGGGGATACGATGACATTGTAGTTTCCGATTGTGGAGCTATCGGAGATTTCTATTATCCCAATCACCACGAAACCCATTCATCAGCTGCGGCAGCTTCTGCTGATGCAGTGGTTTCTGGAACGGATTTGGAATGTGGTGGCAGCTATTCTTTCTTGAATGAAGCTGTAAAGAAAGGACTGATTACAGAAGATAAGATAAATGAATCCGTCTTTCGCTTGCTACGTGCCCGCTTCCAGTTGGGTATGTTTGATAACGATACGCTCGTCTCCTGGTCCAAAATTCCATACTCAGTTGTAGAATCGAAGGAACACGTGGACAAGGCTTTGGAGATGGCGCGTAAGAGTATGGTATTGCTGACTAACAAGAACAATGCCTTGCCATTGAGTAAATCCATCCGCAAGGTAACGGTTTTGGGACCTAATGCCAATGACTCTGTAATGCTTTGGGCAAACTATAACGGTTTCCCTACCAAGTCCGTTACCATTCTTGAAGGTATCAGGAGCAAACTCCCAGAAGGTGCTGTGTACTACGAGAAAGGTTGTGATTTTGTAAGTGTCCAAACCCTGTTCAGCGATTTCGACTGCTGCTCGTACAATGGCAAGAAAGGTGTTAAAGCTACTTTCTGGAATGATAAGAAGTTGGAAGGCACCCCCGTGGCTATCGGTCACTTCAGCGAACCACTCAACTTCGGCAACGGTGGCAATACCGTGTTTATGCCTGGTGTAAACTTAACCGATTTCTCGGCACGTTTTGAATCGATATTTACTCCGAAAGAGTCGGGAGAAGTATCTTTCATTGTATCCGCTGACGACGGTTCCCGTTTATATATTGATGGAAAAGAAGTAATCTCCGACTGGAAAGACGGATTCTCAAAAGATAAGGAATATAGACTGAATGCTGTGAAAGGCAAGAATTATAAGGTTGTATTGGAGTTCTACCAGGCTGGTGGAGAAGCTGTCTTGAAATTCGATATAGGTACTAAAAAAGAGATAGATTATAATAAAGTGGCTGCCAAAGCTGCTGAAGCCGATGTGATAATCTTTGTAGGCGGACTTTCATCTGCACTGGAAGGTGAGGAGATGCCTGTCGATCTTCCTGGTTTCAAGAAAGGTGATCGCACTAATATCGACCTACCCCGCGTACAGGAAGAAATGCTGAAAGCTCTGAAGAAGACCGGTAAGCCGGTTATCTTCGTTGTATGTTCGGGCAGTACGCTGGCATTGCCTTGGGAGGCAGAAAACCTAGATGCAATGCTTGAAGCATGGTATCCAGGTCAGCAGGGAGGTGCAGCTGTAGCCGATGTCCTGTTTGGTGACTATAATCCCGGCGGACGCCTGCCACTTACTTTCTACGCGTCAACCAATGACTTGCCGGACTTTGAAGACTATAATATGACTAACCGCACTTACCGTTATTTCAAAGGTAAACCGTTGTTCTCCTTCGGATACGGTTTAAGCTATACGACCTTTGATTATGGTAAGGCTAAGGTGAACAAGAAAAGTATCAAGGTAGGTGATGGAATGGTTTTGACTGTACCGTTGAAGAATTCCGGAAAACTGGCTGGTGATGAAGTGGTACAAGTCTATCTGCGTAATCTCGGTGATAAAGAAGGACCGATTAAGACGTTAAGGGCTTTCCGTAGAGTTTCCTTGAAGGCTGGCCAAACGGAAAATGTTCAGTTTGAACTGTCGGCTTCTACATTTGAGAGCTTCAATCCGGCAACCAACCAGATGGAAATCTTTCCCGGAAACTACGAACTGCTTTATGGTGGAACTTCGGATGAGAAAGACTTACAGAGTTTGACAGTAACGTTGAAGAAGTGAAGTCAAACATTCAATAACTTTCAATACCAATATCATGAAAAAGTATTCTCTTTTAGCTTTCTTTTTTTTCCTGCTTTTTGTTGTTTCGGTTCATGCAGGTGGGGGAAGATATACGATGCCCCTGACGGGAGGTGGTTGGTCGTTATGGCTTGACAAAGAAGCGAGTTGGCAGAACGACCGCCTTTACCTTCCCCACGAAATAACAGATTTGTCATTGCTGCCTGTGAATAAACCCACAGGCGGTTGGCAAGTTCTGGATAATAACCCCAATACTGTTTCCGTCAAAGTGCCGGGTACGGTAGAGGAGTATCTTACTACTTCTGACAATCCCCGTCCGGAAGATTTCAAGGGAGTAAGCTGGTGGTATCGCAAGATTACGATTCCTGCTGACCAGACGAACAAACGCCATCTTATTTACTTCGAGTCTGTCAGGATGCGCGCCGAGGTGTACCTCGATGGCAAGCTTGTGGCATACGATCTGATTGGCGAGACGCCTTTCCATGTGGATATAACTGAGGAAGCAAAACCCGGAACGGAACAGCTGCTTGCTGTGCGCGTCACCAACCCTGGTGGCAACTTCCATTGGCAGGACTTCGATATACAGAAGTGGGGAGAATATAACATTCCTCCTGCAAGAAGTTTCAGCGGCATCATCGGTCGTGTCAAACTGGAAAGTGTAAATTCCGTTTTCATTTCCGATATTTATATGCAGAATACTCCGGAGATGACTAAGGTGAATGCAATCGTGTCCTTTACCAACGAAACTTCTTCCAGCGTTAAACAGGATGTAGAACTGATGATAAGTGAGAATAATAATTCAGATAAAGTCGTGTTCCGGCAACTGTTGAAGCATGTTCCTTTTCCTCCGGGAAAGCGTGAAATAATGATTCCGGTGAGCGTTCCCGATGTTAAGTTGTGGGACCTTGATACTCCCGAACTTTACACCTGTAATATTCAGATTAAGAAAGGTAAGAATATCCTTGACCGGGATAAGAAGAGTTTCGGCTTTCGCTGGTTTACTGTAGAAGGTGTTGGTACGGACGCAGTGCTGCGCCTGAACGGTCGTCGCGTGATGCTGAGAAGCGCCATCAGTTGGGGCTATTTCCCGGTTACGGGACTGATAGCTACACCCGAAATGGCCGAGAAGCAAGTCCTTACTGCCAAGAAGTTAGGCTTGAATATGCTGAATTTCCACCGTTGCATAGGTAGTCCGGTAGTGCTGGAAAAGGCTGACGAGTTGGGGTTGCTTTATTATGAAGAACCTGGCTCTTTTCACTCTGCCAATCACGATCCGTTTATTCGTAACATCGTGAATGAGAAGTTAAAAAGAATGGTGTATCGCGACCGCAGCCATCCGAGCCTTATCATATTCAATCTGATTAATGAGTTTGGCGGACCGTTGTCACGGGATAAAGAACTTGTAGCCAAACGAATGAACGATATGCGCGAAGCGCATGCCGTGGACCCCAGTAGAATTATGACATTTACCTCCGGCTGGGCAGGAAGCGAAGATAGAGAAGAAGACTCCAAATCGCACATGTTGCCGTTCGATACGACACTGTACCGGAAGGGGTGGTTCGATAACCATCGTGCCGGAGGTCCTGAAACTTACGTGGAGAGTTACTATAAAGGACCCAAAGATAATATCATGTACACCACGAACCACAAGGAAGTGTATCTGCGTGGTGAAGAAGGAGCGATTTCTACGCCTCCTCGTATCCAGATGATATACAACCAGATTGCAAGCAGCGGTAAAACCGGTTGGGACGGTCTTTTCTGGAAGAACCAGTACAAGGCTTTTACCGATTACTTTCAAAGGAAAGGCCTTGCAGCCCACTTTGGCACGCTCGATTCTCTGACGCGGGCGATGGGCAACGTCTCATTCGAACATCAGGGTAGGCGTATTGAAGGCATGAGAATGCAGAACCTGGGTGATGCCTACATGGTGAACGGCTGGGAGGCTATGCCTTACGATAACCACTCCGGTATTGTAGACATTTATCGTAATCCCAAGGGAGATGCCTCTATCCTGGCGTACTATAACCAGCCACTGTATGTGGCTGTTGCTTCGCGCAATCAGGTGGTACGGTTTCCGGGAAGTGCAATGGTGGACTTCTATATCGTGAATGAGAAAGACCTGAAGGGTAATCATACTCTTGAGATTCAGATGATTGCCCCTGACGGGAAAGTGGTTTATATCAGAAATGAGCAAGTGAACATTAAAGGAGGTGAAACCTTTGGCCAGCTGTTGTTGGAAAATGTGGAGATTCCTGTCAATGCAAAGGAGGGTACCTATCGCATAGAAGCTGCCATCAAGGCGGACAACCGGCAGATATGTGCCCGTGGGCATGATGAGGTGGTTGCAGTCGGTTGGCAGGCATCCGATTTGTCCGGTAATGGCGCTTATTATGGAGGTAGTGATGATAAAGTGGCCGCTTTCTATAAAAAAGAAACAGGTAAGGAGCTTCCCGCTTTCAGTTCTAAACAGGACAAGTTGGATTGGCTAGTTGTTAGCCGCCCGTTGTTGAATGAACCGGTGGTTATTCCCCCTACTTATTTTACGGATAAGAATGGTAATCCGAGCTTGAAGGCAACCTGGTACAGCGAGGGAGATATGAATATTGTGGCTTCCGTGAAGTCGGATATGGATATTAACCGTACATTTGTAGACGGTGCACAACCCGATGCATCCGTTCTGGCCAATCAACCTTTCTCCGTGGTATGGGAAGGGGAGATTTATCCGCCCGAATCCGGTCAATATTTACTTGGAGTTGAAACGAACCAAGGGGTACGCATGTACATCAACGAGCAGCAGTTGATTGACGAATATTACAATGCATCTCCCATCAAGCAAGACCGACCTGTAATAATGGAAGCTGGGAAACCGGTAAAAGTACGGTTGGTATATCGCCAAACCCATCAGTCGGGTATGATACAACTGAAATGGTCGCAGCCGAGTGCAACGGCTATTGTTCCCGAAAAGTTGTTCGACCGCGTCAAGAATGACGGAACCACATTAATCCTTTTGGACGCTGCCGAAACTTGGATGCAGGCTGTGACAGAATATACGAATACGACGTATAACGGTTATTATAATGTAGGGAAAGACTGGATTGGCGGGATTCATTTTGTGAAGAAGCATCCTTTATTCGACGGCCTTCCGGTAGATGTTGCCTTGAATTGGCCCTATCAGTCGGTGGTGCGGAATGGTGATCGCAGATTCGGTTTCCGCGTACAGGGAGAAGAACTGGTGGTAGGCTCTTATCGTAGTACCCCGTTCGAATTGGGTACGGCAGTGGGTATCATTCCTTGTGGCAAAGGCCGGATTATCTTCTCTACGCTAGATATTGTAGATAACCTAAATCTCCCCTTTGGACCTGCAGAGGTAGCCAGGAAAATATTGTGTAACTATATCAAATACTCTTCTCATGAAAACATTTTATAAGTTAGGAACGGCGGCCGTGCTGGCGCTTTTGACGGTGTTTCCTGCGAACATTGCTTGTGTACAGGCACAAAAGCAGCAAATGGTTCAGCAAAGTATCAAAACCCTTTATCCAACCAAAGATTGGGCTCTATCCGACTTTGTTGTGACTGCCTCTGAATTCGGTGCTAAAGCTATGCCCGGATTTGACAATAGAACTGCCTTTCAGGCAGCTATCGATGCAGCCTATAAGAATGGAGGCGGTGTGGTATATATACCTGCCGGAAATTACGAGTTCCGCAGTACACAGGTCGGTGTCAAGCATGTCAGGGTTCGCCGGGGCCGTTCGGAAGAAAATAAAGAATTCCATTTCGAATACGTTCTCCGCCTCCATCCCGGTGTGCAGCTTCGTGGTGACTGGGCCGACCCTGCTTCCAATGATGGGAAAGTGCTCGGAACGATTCTTGAGGTGCGTGTGGGCAAGGATGCGCCGAATCACGACGGAAGCGTGGAAAGCTGGTGGAATGATGGACAGGCGGGAAATGCGCTTCGCACCACCTATACCAGCATTGCTGACAGATTCATAGAGATGAACCCAGGTACCGGAGTTACCAGTCTTTCCATCTGGTACCCTGAACAGGACATCAAGGATGTGAAGCCCTATCCGTGGACACTGTTCCAGACTCAGGGAGACTGCGCTACGATAGAGCGCGTCACCCTTGTGAATACTTACAACGGTTTCAATTCCGCACCGAGCGAACTGCATTATGTGCTGGATTCTTACATGACAGCCCTTAACAAAGGTATTGAAGTACACGTATGTACTGATATCGGACGTATTGAGAATGTCTGCATCAGTCCTGAGTACTGGGCCAAATCCGGGCTTCCGGGTGCGCCTTCCCTTGCCGATGTGACGGCTTATACCAAGGCGAATGGTACAGGATACCAAATGCACCGTTCGGACTGGGAATATGTTTCCGACCTGCGTGTATCGGGGTATAAGACTGGTGTATGGATAGGTCGTGAACCCGGCTTTGCCGATGCACCGAACGCCCAGTTGTATGAGGTTCATGTAGACGGTTGCGGAAACGGATTGTACGTTGAGGACGTTAACCCCTATGGCATACTTATATCTAATTCTTCCTTTGCCGCAGGTGAGGGTGACAATGCCGTGTATTTCTACAAGGATTTCAGCACTTCCGTACAATTCAACGGAGTGGACTTCAACGGGCCTATTGTAAGCGACGGACGCGACGGAGTTATTTCATTTGAAAGTTGTACATTTAATGAATATCCTGACTATGCTTTGCAGATAAACAGCGGCAATGTACTGCTGTCGCAGTGCGACTTTAAGAAGAACATCGGACATGTGTACCTGGGTGCAAATACGCATACACTGAAGTCGGTTAATTCGGGCTATAAATCCAAATTGCACATTGATAACCACAGTACTGCTGCCAATGTGGAAGTTATCACAGGAAAGAAATACGTTTTCGAGCCGATTCCTAAAAACGTAAAGACCGATATAGCCGTACACCCGAAACCGGCATCGAACAATGTTCTGAAGGTCGACTTGGCAAGGGCAACGGGTTACAACAACAATCGCCCTGCCAAAGATGTATCGGCCGAGTTGCAGTCTGCACTCAATGCCGTGAAAGCTGCCGGTGGAGGTACTCTTTACTTGCCTGCCGGAAGGTATCTGGTGGACCAGCCTATCAAAGTTCCTGCGGGAGTGGAATTGAGAGGTTCTTGGGATGTACAACATCACACACAAAGCGGCGGTACAGCCATATTTACTAATTATGACGGTGGAGCGTCAGGAGAGAGTGGCGCTTCGCTCATACAACTCGAAGCTGGTGCCGGTATCAGAGGCATCACGCTGGCCCAGCTCAACATCGCTTCCGACGGTTTCACGGCTGAAAATCCGAGAAAGACTCCGTTCATGATACAGGGACAGGGGCCGAAGGTGTACATCATCAATGTAACCATAGCGGTAGGTGACAAAGGTATAGACCTGGCTTCATATGATACCAGCGGGCATTATGTAGATTATCTGGGTGGCGTGCCTTTGAGGGCAGGTATCTGGGTTGGCGGTGGAGCCGAAGGCGGGTTCATCCGCAATATGCAGCTCAATCCCCACTACGGCTCAAGACTTCCGGAAGGTGGACAGGGGTATCCGAGGGTATCTATGATGCGTTTTGTACAGTCTAATTGCAGTGCACTTAAGTTTGCCGACGTCAAAAATCAGACCATTTTCAATAACTTTGTTTATGGTTCGGTATACGGAATACATTTCCTGAAGGATGCCATCACGGGTAAGTATCCAGGCAAGATGACTGTAATAGGACATGGTTCCGATGGTTGTACCTATTCTCTGTTTGTGGAAGATGCGGACAAGAATACTAAGATAGTTGCCATTAACTCGGAGTTGGTCAATACGCAGATTCCTAATGAGCCGGTAAGGTCTTATGTTCTTATGGGAGATGATGTGAATACCGGTAAAGTTCATCCTAACGCTAAGCTTGTGTTGTACAATAGTGCATTTTGGGGAAGTCCTGTATTTGGGGCGATAATAAACAATGGCATTGTGGCGTTCCAACAGGCCAATTTCACACGCTCCGGCCAAGGAGTGGATGTCAGAGGTGGTAAAGCGCATGTGTACACTTCCTATTTTGCCCAAAAAATGGGAAGGGTGGCTGTAGGAAACGAAGGGTATGCAAAGCTCGGCGAACAGGGTAAATCAATAGAGCTTACCAACAATTATTATGTTTCCGGATTCCTGTTTAATAAGTTCGGAACGGGATTGATTTATGGTTCTGATAAGAAGTAAATAAAGAAGCAGGCATTGTTTATTATGATATCAATGGTGGTATAATATGCAACTTATATATAGGACAGACATTCCATCCATTAGGTATTAATAACTGTTGACCTATGTCGGTAACTCTGCTGACCTATATTGGTAACTCAGATGGCTCATGCCGACAAGTTTACCGATATAGGTCAGCTGTTGTAAATGCTTAATGCGAAAGGTGATGATACTACATGCAAAATGATAAAAAGCCATATCTTTTTCGGGAACGGTGATAATATGCGTAAAATCTTAGTCCGTTTTATTGTTCATCCCTTTCTTCTTTGAATAACTTCTTGCCGTTCTGATTTCCCAGATTATCTTTCATGCTTAACTGAATAGCAGTTGTCGCATCGATGCCGTAGCCTTTATTGTGCTGCGTCGTATTATGCTGAATGGTGACATCCCTGCAACTGTGCATCTGTTTTTCCATGAATATCCCGTTCTCACCATTCCCTTCGGCAAGGCAATCTGTGATGACTATCCGGTTACTTTCCGCACACCGTATACCCGACAACCCATTGCGGGCAACCTCTACATTGGCTATTTTAAGATTATTACAGAAAGTGGCATTTACGCCATTCCCGTAGGGCGATGTATCAAAGCGGCTGCTTGTGATTTCGGCATCACAGATGTACGACAGATGGAGATTATGATGGAAACCTGCACCCGGCACCACACTGGTGCCATTATCACTGATGTCACATTTCTCTATGCGGATGTATTTTCCGCCTACTATCGCCAAACCGTTCTTGGTGAAGTTTTGTATCGTGATATTCTCGAATGAGATATTTCGTATCCCTTCCTTCCTCATCGATTTGAGGATGATACCTTCCCGGCTGGGTGCATTCATATACGAACGGTCACGGCGGTCATGGTTGGGGTCCGCATTTTCTATAATTTTGATGGCACCTTCCAACAGGAGGTCACGAATGGTAACATCGGCGAGTGTATCTTCCCCATTAATAATGGCTGTCCCTATCTGTGGAGCGGGGAATAGGATTGTTTCTCGTCCCTGTCCTACAAGACGGGTTCCACTATATAGCTTCAAGGGAGCTTTCAATGTGTGTACACCGGCTTCCAGAATAACCCATTTCCCGGTACCTTTACTGGAATCTATGGCTTTTTGTATGGATTCTCCTGGCTTTACATGTACACTATTGGACGGTAACTTTTTGGGTTTCCCTTTCAAGGCTCCTATTATGGTTGGTTTTAAAAAGTTATCGAAGTTTGTAAAAGAAGATATTTGCGCTGGAGCATTGGAAGCAGGAAATTTTACAGCAGTAAGAAAACCTATAGACGACTTCGGTCGTGTATGTTCTTTAATCACTTTCTCAGTATATGGCAATATGATGCCCTTTACATCTTTGTAGTGATGATAGATTGATTCGTAAATGTCCTTAAATACATCGCTTCGTCTGTCTGTAAAGACTCCGAATAAGTTGATATATCCTCCCGACATGAAGCGCGAAGCATACTCAAATCCTTGCGCCAGCCTGTCGTCGGCTACACTGTAGAAATCCAGTCCCTGTGTGGCTGCAGTTTGGGCGGCTTTGGCAAGTTCGCCTATACCCAGTTGCACATGATCCCAGTCGCGGGTAGTTTCCTGGCATTGGCCTCCTGGATAGAGATATCGGGTGATACCGGAATTTCCCTCCCCTCGGTGGAAGCGCTCCACTGCCCGATTGAATATCTCATGGTTGTCGGTGAAAATGCCGATGCACATCATGGTACTAATTATGGAGGCGTCCCAGTTGCCATTGGCCTCGGTGAAGAAGTCCTTGATAGTGGGGTAAAGAACCGTGAGAACCATCTGCGTGAACTGCTCTATATCTTTTGCAGTCCATCCGGAATCAGTGTACTTCAGGATTTCAGCTGCATTTAAATAATAGTACCCGAACAATCCGACATTTAGTTTGGCATTGTTGGCATCGAAGCCGCGGAGAACGTAGCTCCACGCGTTTAATATCTCTATCGATTTCCGGGCGTACGCCTTATTCCTGGTGACATACCACATCAAGGCATGGTTATATGCTGTCTCGGCACTTTCGGAGAACTCCCGTCCGCCAATGCTGTTAGCCCCATAAGGACCTACTGAAATTTCGGCGAACGGTTCGGGGGTAAACGTCAGTGAGGTGTGCTCTTTCAAGTTGTCGAAAGCTGTCTTCCAGGGCTGAACTTCTTTCTGTACCATTTCGCGCATATAGTCTAGATCCTCGCGACTTTGTGCCATACCTGGATGTACAAAATCTTTCGCAATGCCATTCCCTATACAAAAAAGCAGGCATACGAGCAGTAGAATTCTGTATTTCATAGCTCTTACCAATTATCGGTACGGAAAGGTGCTAACGGCAGACCGTGGATATTGAAGACACTTGCTGTCGTATAATTTTTGTAAGCATATCGCACGGCTATCGGGTGCGGAACTTTGTCACTTGATACCGCCAAGCGGGTGGTACTCGTTTCTATTTCGGCAAAAGCCGGATAGAAAACTTTATCTTTACCCGCAATCTCGAATCCTTCAAGCGAGGTCCACATGGGACAAAGTCCCCGTTGGGCATTCTCTACATTAATATATATCTTGCCTTCTGATATTTCCATTGATTTATAGATGGGAGTTGCATATCCAAAGCCCTTGCGTTCATACGTTTGTGCCAATGCCCAGAGTGCCAGGCGCTTGCCCACGGTTTCCTTATCCATGGGATGAATAAAGACGGGATGGCCTATGTCCAGGGTGGTTACCATGCCACTGTTTGGAATATCCTTCATATTCTGTAACTGCACTTCGCGCATGTGGGCGGCTGAAGTACCGTCAGCACCTTCGTAATTGAAAGGAGCTATCTCCACGAAATAGAACGGAAACTCTCCTCGGTTCCATTTGCTGCGCAGGTCTTTGACGAAGGCTGGCATCAAGTCTTTGTATAAATCGGCATTGTCACGGTTACTTTCTCCCTGATACCAAAGAAAGCCTTTGATGGCAAAGTTGAGGAAGGGGGCAATCTTGGCGTTGTAGAGTATACAAGGGGTATTGGTGAGGTTCTTTATTTTTTCGTCGTTGTCGAGAATGGAGAGGTCAATGCTCTTGAACGAGGATATGGCTTCCCTGCTCATCCATGCCTCCACTTTGGAGCCGCCGAGGGTGGAGATGATGATGCCGACCGGAACATCCAGCACCTCTTGGATGTATCGGGCAAAATAGTAAGCAGCCGCACTAGTATTTGCCACGTTTTCCGGAGTGTTTTCCAACCATTCTCCCTGGCAATCCTCCTGTGGGCTTTTGCTGGATTGGCGTATCCATTTTCCGTCTTTGGAATCTGTATTATGAATACGGATAGGGGTGGATGCTTTGGCCTTAGCTATGATGTCATTGGTGCTTTGCGCCGGTTGGCGATCGAATCCGCTCATGGGCATTTCCATGTTCGACTGTCCGGAGCAGAACCATACTTCACCTATCAATATATTCTTTAAGGTAAGCAGCTCGCCGTCATTGAAGGTTATCTCATAGGGACCGCCGGCCGAGGGAGTAGAGACATTCAGTTCCCATTTTCCTTGGTTGTCGGCTGTTACCTTATGTATTTTGTTGTTCCATGAGGTCTTTACGGTCAAGGTGGCTTTGGGTTGCACCTGTCCCCAGAGTTTTACGTTGGTTTGTTGTTGCAGTACCATGTTGTTGGCAAGCACGGCGGGGAGGTCTGTCTCTTATACACATCTCCGAGCCCACGAGAAAAGAGGCAATCTCGTATGCCG
>ENA-OZGG01000523-OZGG01000523.1-human-gut-metagenome-genome-assembly--contig:-NODE-523-length-14595-cov-4.179230_pt1 | contig 14595 bp, 11 predicted proteins | sample MGYA00244659_ERZ653664 | MGnify/ENA primary metagenome ERZ653664 (study PRJEB26926, sample SAMN06165233) | human gut metagenome | biome: ENVO:00009003; feature: ENVO:2100002; material: ENVO:00002003... | reverse complement strand
ACGAGATTGCCTCTTGTCTCGTGGGCTCGGAGATGTGTATAAGAGACAGGCAGAAAAGGGTGCCGACATTGTTTACGTTTCGGTGAAAAAAACCTCCGACGGATACGTGGTGCTTATGGCCGACAGCAATCTCTCGAGAATGTGCGTAGATGAGCTCGGCAATACCGTAAACAAGGACATCGGCGACGTGGGATATCACGAACTTTCGACATACCATCTGAGAGCAGGCACGGGCAGCCTGCACGAGCCGATAACATCCTGCAAAATACCGACCCTCGCCGAAGCCATACAGTATCTCGGCGGCAACGCAATGCTGATGATTGCGGACGGCTGGGAATACAGAGATGAGATTTACGACATACTCGCAAGCGAAAACGCGCTTTCAAATTCAATAATTTTAGCTACGGGCGACAAAAAGGAAATCTCCTCTTGGCTTGCCTCAAAAACCGTCATGCCGCTCGTAATATCCTCAAGTGCAAAAAACGGCAATGCCAAAAGTTATGTTTCAAAGACGCTTTCGGCAGGCTGCATAGGCACGCTTCTCTCAGCTAAAAATCCGTACAACTCCGTATTCAAAGACGGAGTTCAATCCAAATTCAAAGACGCCGGAAGAGCTGTTATCGATATGACAAACAGTGATATTTGCGGCGGCAGAGAAGACAATCCTACCGGGTGGAACGATATAACGAAACGCGGGTTCTCGGTAATTATCACAAACGATATCGAGGGATTTAATGCATACCGCGCAAGGGTGAAGAGCTATAAAACGAGTCTCACATCGGATCTTGAAAAAGCTCAGGCGACAGACACTGCACTTTGCAGCACATCAACAGCAAACAAGCTTAAAAAGACTATTACGGAAGCTAAGAGCACACTTTCATCGTCGATGTCGGAGTCGGAGCTTATGGAGGCCGATTATTCGCTCAGGCTTGCGATGGAAGCACTTGCCGACCGCACCGAAAACGACAACGGAAAAACAGTAACTCCCGGCAGAATTACTGCGGTAGTGCTTGTTGTAATAGCACTTATCATATTTGAAATCGTATTTGACACACTTCGCCGCAAAAAGGTAAGTAAACGGCGCACCGAAAACGGAAGAGCTCATTCCTCCGGAAAAAAATAAAATATTACAATATAGTAAAGGATGCCTATCGCAATGACAGGCATCCTTTATTTTTTACGTTTCGCTTTACCAGCCCTCACCCTCGTCGAGCAATACAGCCTCGGCGCAGCGAATACCGTCAACGCCGGCAGACACAATTCCGCCTGCATATCCCGCACCCTCGCCACATGGGTAAAGGCCTCGCACATTCGACTGGAAAAGCTCGTCTCGGATGATGCGCACGGGAGATGAGCTTCGCGTTTCGGGTGCTGTGAAAAGAGCATCATTTGAAGCAAAGCCCGGAAGCATTTTGTCCATTTTCGGCAGTGCTTCGAGTATTGTTTCCGTAACCTTAGCAGGGAGCAGCGAGCGCAGATTGGTAAGCCTTACTCCCGTAGGACACGTCGGCTTTACGCTGCCGAGCGAAGAAGATGCGAGATTGTTCATAAAATCTCCGACTTTCTGTGCAGGAGCGGTGTAATCGCTGCCGCCCATTTTAAATGCGTGACGCTCTATTTCGCGCTGCATATACATTCCCGAAAGCACGTCCGAGCTCGGAAAAAGCTCCGGCTCTATGCCGACAAGCAATGCGGAATCGGCATTTTCGCCGTCTCGCGCATATTCACTCATTCCGTTTACAACAACTCCGCCCTCTTCGCTTGACGCGCAAACCACGGTTCCGCCGGGACACATACAAAACGTATATGCGCCCCTGCCGCCCTGCGGATGACAGGCAAGCTTGTAATTTGCGGCATTGAGCTTTGGGTGCGAAGCGAATTTACCGTACTGGGTTTTATTTATCATTTCCTGCCTATGCTCTATTCTCACTCCGACCGAAAACGGTTTTTGCATCATATCAATGCCTTTTAAGCGAAGCATTTCGAGCGTGTCACGAGCCGAATGCCCTATCGAGAGGATAACGGTATCGGTTTCAATGTCCTCTTTGCTTCCATCCTTGTGACAAACCGTAATGCCCTGAATGTGACCGTTATAAATTATAAGGTCACAGAGCTTTGTATTGAACATAAACTCTCCGCCGCGTCCCTCTACCGTTTTGCGGATAGCTTTTACAACTCCCGCCAAACGATCCGTGCCTATGTGCGGAGTTGCGGAATACATAATCTCGCTCGGTGCGCCGTGCTCGCAAAATTTTTCAAACACACGGCGGCAACGCTTATCCTTTATTCCCGTGGTAAGCTTACCGTCCGAAAAAGTGCCTGCACCGCCCTCGCCGAACTGCACATTCGACTCGGGATTTAAAACTCTCGTCTGCCAAAAGCTCTTGACGGAAGCGGTGCGCTCATCCACCGTTTCGCCGCGCTCTATGATAATCGGCGAAAGCCCCGCCTCGGTTAAGGTCAGAGCCGCAAACATACCGGCAGGACCGAAACCGACTATAACCGGTCCCAAGGTACTCTTCCGTTTTACGGGCGGCAAGGTATAAACGCTTTTCTCGCTTAACGAAACCCTGTTGCCGGCTTTTGAAGCCACCCTCTTTTCGTCAATATCAAGAGCCACATCGACGCTGAAAATGAATTTAATATCGTCTTTTTTTCGACAATCCACCGATTTTTTACAGATTGTCAGCTCTCGTATATGCCTCTCACCGATTTTAAGAGCTTTTGCGGCAAGCCTGTAAAGCTCCTTTTCGTCCTCATCGAGAGGCAATTTAAGTTCATTTATTCTTATCATTTATAACTCCTTCAAAACAGATTCCGCTGCAAGGAACGCCGATGACCAAGCCCAACCGAGGTTATATCCTCCGCACGGACCGTCAACATTGAGCGCCTCCCCGACGGCATACAGATGTTTTACTTTTTTAGCTTCGAGAGTATTATTGTTAAATTCCGAAAGAGCCGCTCCGCCGTGAGTCACTTGGGCAAAATCAAAGCCGCGAACACCCGTGACGGAAAATTTAAGTGATTTTATCGCGGAAGCAATTTGTAAAGTTTTATTACTTGACAGGCTTGCGAACGGCTCGTCCTTTTTTACGTTACATTCACGAAGGACAAAATTTGCGAGTGCTCTCGGTAAAATTCCGCACAGCACATCACCCGACGGTTCACGGAACTTGTGGGATTGCAAAAAAGCTGTAATCTCGTTTTTTGTAAGCGACGGCAAACAATCGAGCGTAGCCGTAGCTTTACCTTTGCCTATAAAGCGCGAGAGCTGCATTATAGGTATACCCGAAAGTCCGTAATCGTTAAATTGAACCTCACCGGACTCAACATATTCTTTTTCGTTTGAAAAAACAGTGCATTTGCAGTATTGCCTCAGTCCTTTTAGTGAAAAGGGCATATCCTTTACACACATTCCGGTAAGTGCCGGAGAGAGCTCTGTCACACGTATTCCGAGGGCTTTAAACAACTCAAACGAGCTGCCGTCCGTCCCCTGCTTAGGTGCTGCGGCACCTCCGCAGGCAATAACCGCAAAATTGAAGCTCTTATCATTATTTATTACAAATCTGCCTTGTGATTTCTTAATGCTTTTGACAGGTGTGTCTGTAAACACCTTTACACCTGCTCTTTCGGCAGCAGATGAAAGCACACACACCACCGAGGCGGCAGTCTGTGAAATCGGGTATGCTCTGCCCTCCTGCTCACTCATCAAAAGCAAACCCATATCGCGAAAAATCGCTTCTGTTTTCTTCGGAGTATATTTTTCTACCGCCGGGCGCACAAATTCGCATGCCTCAAAGTAATTCTCGGCGACTGCGTCAAAATTCAAGATATTACACCTGCCGTTGCCTGTCACAAGTATCTTTTTCAGCACCTTCGGATTTTTCTCAAAAACGGCAACCTCAATATCGGGTCTTTTTTGCTTTAAGGCTACGGCAAACGCCATACCCGAAGCACCGCCTCCTATTACGGCAACGGAAATCATATATTCATCTCCTGCTTTTAAATTATACTTTGCCTAACGTACAGCTCCGGCACAAAGCGTTGCAGCGCGGTTTTCCGGCTCTTTATCGCAAAAGCTGTGATAAACTCCAACTTAAACCAATACAATTATATCAGCCGAAGACGATTATTGCACCCCTTTTCTCACAAATTCTTTAAAGACTGTGAAAAAAAACGCAAAAACCATCGCATAAAGATAAAGGAACCGTAAAAACAGCTTTACGGTTCCCTTTAAACTCTTAAATTTTACCGCGAACGGATTTCATTATTCGTCGGTCTCAAGTTCAGCCTTACGAACATCCTCAAGAATTGATTTTTTCGTACCTGCGTCGCACTGACGGTAAAGGCCTATCAGAATTTTTTCATCGGATGAAAGCTGTGAAATGACGCTTTCTTTTTTGTGACGCTTTGCATAATCGGTCGCTTGATCGCGCAAGCGATAAATATTGATATCGTCAAGGCTTAAAATATAATCCACGCTGACATTGAAGATTTTTGCAAAGCGCTGAACCGCAAAAATATCCGGCCGATTTCTGCCGGTTTCATACGAAGCGTAGGTAGACCTTTCAATTTTCAGTATTTCCGCTATTTGACGCTGAGAATACCCGTTGTAATTACGAATAAGCTTCATTTTTTCTCCCAGCATAATAAGTACCTCCTCGCCTGTACTTTTATACTGTTTATTATATAAAACTATTCGATAATATACGAAAAGTGTTACTTATTAACACAAATATTTTTTAAATTATATGTATATAAGTAACCAAACGTGTATGAAGCTTCGCGAATACATTCGGCACCGCCGAAAAACATCGCATCATTTAAGATAATGTATAAAAAGGCCGCTTAAAAGCTTCGGCTCAAACCAAGTTGATTTGGGAGGCATAGTCATAGATTTGTCGGCTATATTCATAAGCTCGTCAAGAGTTGTCGGGAACATGGAGAACGCAAGCTTTTCTTCGCCCGAGTCAACGCGCCGCGAAAGCTCGGAAAGGCCCCTGATGCCGCCGACAAAATCTATTCTCTTATCGGTTCTGGGATCATCAATGCCGAGTATAGGCGATATGACATTATCTTGGAGTATTGATACATCAAGACTTTTTACGGCATCCGATGACTCTGTTATTTCAGATTTTGCGAAAAGAGCATACCATTCACCCGACATATACATACCGAAGGAATGCGCCCTTTTAGGACGGTACTCATTTTTTCCATGCTTTTCTATGTCGAATTTATGTCTGAGTTCAAGCAAAAATTCATCATCGGAAAGTCCGTTTAAATCCTTAATCACTCGGTTGTAATCAAGAATACGAAGCTCGTCGCTCGGGAAAATTACGGATAAGAAGAAATTAAATTCCTCATCTCCCGTGTAATTCGGATTTTGCTCACGGCGGCGAAGCCCTACCTTAACGGCCGAAGCGGCTCTGTGATGACCGTCCGCAATATAGAGAGACGGTATGTTTTTAAACTGTGCGGTTATAAAATCAATCGTGTCATTGTCAGACACAACCCAGACTCTTTCACGGACATCATCGGACACAAAATCATAAACAGGTTCGTTTTTTTCTTTTACATCTTCAACAGCAGACGAAATCTCGTTATTTTTTCTGTATGTCAGAAATATAGGACCGGTGTTTGCGTCAAGAGTGTCAACGTGACGTATGCGGTCCGCTTCCTTATCGGCTCTTGTCTTTTCGTGCTTTTTGATGACGTCGTTTATATAATCGTCAATAGCCGTACAGCCTACAATGCCGGTCTGCGTTCTGCCGCGCCAGGTCTGCTCATATATATACAAGCACGGTTTTTCGTCCTGCTTCATAACCTCCGCCGAAACAAGCTTAGACAAATTCTCGCGTGCTTTTTCATAGACACGGTCGTCATAGATGTCAACCGATTTCGGAAGATCTATCTCCGCCTTATCAACATGCAGAAATGAATACGGATTGCCGAAGACCATTCTTCTCGCCTCATCCGAATTCATAACATCATACGGCAAAGCCGCTACCTTGGAAGCGTATTCCGGAGTCGGACGAAGCGCCCTGAACGCTTTCAAAACTGCCATAATATTACCTCGCTTTATTTTTATGAATATGAGTATATACAGTATATATTATAAAAAACGCCAAAAGTCCGAATGACGCACCGAGACAATCCACAAGTACGTCTCTCGGCTGGCACGCTCTGCCGGACACAAAATATTGGTGAAGCTCGTCCGACGAAGCATAAAGTGCCGCGGACAAAAACGAAAGTGCGTGCTGCGATTTTAAAAACACCGACTGCCAGCTGCACGAAAACAAGAAGCAAAGTGCCGCATATTCAAGCGCATGTGCGGTTTTTCGTACGGTATGTTGTGTTAATGTTATATGGAAGAGCTCGGTTATACGGGAAATAACCCCGGAGCTGAGCCCCGATGATTTTGACGAAACCTGAGAAGACAGGCAAAAAATCGTCACCATCAGTGCAACTGTGAGCGTCCAAGATATTGCTATACAGATTTTTTGAGATACGCCGTATTTGTTTTTCATTTTGAATACCGTCTCTTACGATTTTTTTGCATTTATGAAACAGACGTTATCCGCAGAGGAATAAAAGTATATTCCGCTTGTCTTTTTGGATGTTACAAAATAGCTGTTCTCATAGAACACGGGCATTATTACCGCCTCGGAAACAAGATAGTTCTCCGCATCGGCAACGGCGGAACGCTCACCCTCAAGGCTGCCCGAATTATTTTTAATATTACGGATTTTCTGTGATAAAACATCGGACTCATATCCGAATATATTGTTTTGGTCAAAGCCCTCTATAATTTCGCCCGCAAAAGACGATTTCGCCTTGAACGGGTAAAACGCCACGCTGTAATTGCCGTCGTTTACCGCTGCCTCAAGGTCGGATTCCGAAACGACCTTTACCGTGGAGACGAATTTTACTCCGAGGGTTTTCTGAAGCTTTTGCACCATCTGCTTCACGAACGGCTCATACTGCTCGGTGCAAAGTATTGTAGTTTCGACCGACGATGAGCCGAGGTCCAAAAGCGCGTCGTTGAAATTCTTTTTTGCAAGCGTCTCGTCATAAGACAAAAGCTCTGCGGCATTTCCGTTTCGGTAATCCTCGCCGCCTATCTTACATGACGGCGGCACTATGCCGTCTGCCTTTGAAATATCGCTTTGCGAGTCAAACAGCGACGAAGTATCGCACGAGCGGCAAAATGCAAGCCGCATATTTTTATTGCGGTAATTATTGTCGTTTTGATTGAATATAAAGGAATAGGTTACGTTTTGAACCGCAACCGAATTCAAATCCTTTTTGTTTTCTATTGACGAGAACTGCGATGACGAGAGGAAAGCCACGTCATATGTAACCGAATTCATCTTATCGGCGACTTCCGAATCGTCGTTGTTTATATAGAACGTCACGGACGACGGCGAAACCGATGATTCTCCGTTGTACTCGTTATTTTTAGCCAGCTTCACTGAGGTCTTTTCCGTCCATTTTGACACGTGAAACGGTCCGTTGCACAAAAGATATTTCGCGTCAAGCCCGTACTTACCGTTTGTGAGATTGAAAAACTCCTCGTCGCACGGCATGGCACCCGGATTTGTCAGCGCATAAAGGAAGTTGTCGTCGGCGTACGAAAGGTTGAAAACTATTGTAAAATCATCCGGCGTACTTATGCTCTTCACCGCCGAAAACAACGGCGCGTCGGCGGAACCGGTCTGCTCCGAGAGAGTTCTCTCAATGCCGAATTTAAAGTCCTCCGCCTTTACGGTTATATCAAACGTATCCTCGTAATTTTCGCCGAGCACAGCCTTGTGCCCCGAAAACATAGCCCAATGCGAATTGTTGCGAAGCTTAAACGTATATGTAAGGCCGTCGTCTGAAATATTCCAATCCGTGGCAACGCCCTTGCCTATGGTGCCATCCGCCATTATGCGGACAAGCCCCTCGTAGCAGTTTGCCGCAACGAGCTTTTCGGAATCCGAATCCGCTATCTGTGGGTCAAGGCTCGTCGGCTCATCCATTATCGGCATTGAAAAAGCCTCGCCTGACTTCTTTCTGCCGAAACAACCTGTAAAGGAGGTTGCAATTACACATAACAATATCAAAATCGAAATTATTTTCTTTATCAATTTAAATTACCCCTATAAAGTAATGGTGTTAATCAAATGTCGTTTAAAGTTTATTTCATTTTAACACAAAAGGCTTTTAAAATCCACACATTTGTTATATTGACTCAAGTCTTTATCTCACCTATAATATATTATAAAGAACAAAGGAGAATGAATTTATGCAGACGTTTGAAATAATATTGTCCGTAATTTCCGGCCTGTCGCTTATATGTGCGCTCGGAGCCTTGATTTTTTCTAAAAGGGCGGCAAAGCAAAGCTCCTCGGAGGATTTTGCCGTATTGAATTCCAAAATATCAGACCTTACAAAGAGTACCTCCGACGAATTTCAGCGCAACCGTATAGAAACGCATCAGAGCCTTGAAAATATGTCGGCAAAGCTTGAGGCGATGACAAAGCTCAGCTATGAAAACCGCGAAAAAATGAACGAGACCATAGCACAGTCGCTCAATATGATACGCGACAAGAGCATAGAGCAAAACGAGCGCCAATCAAAAATAATTGAGACAAGCATTCAGAAAATGCAGGAGAGCAACGAAAAGAAGCTTGACCAAATGCGTATGACCGTTGACGAAAAACTCACCTCAACTCTTACAACACGTCTTGACAGCTCATTTAAGACTGTCTCAGAACAGCTTGAAAAGCTGTATAAATCGCTCGGCGAGATGAAAGAGCTTTCAAACGGCGTCACAAGCAATGTCACTACTCTCAACCGCGTTCTTACAAATGTTAAAGCTCGCGGCACATGGGCAGAGGTTCAGCTCAAGGGAATACTTGACCAGACAATACCCACCATGTACGAAGAGAATGTTGCGACGGGCGAAAAAGCAACCGAGCGCGTTGAATTCGCCGTTAAAATACCGTCGAGCGAAAAGGGTGCTGAGCCGACGCTTCTGCCGATAGATTCAAAGTTCCCGATGGAGGATTATATACGCCTTTGTGACGCAGCCGACAACGCCGATGCCGCCGCATTGGCCGCCGCCAGAAAGGCACTCGAAGACAGGATACTCGGCGAAGCTAAGGAAATACGCAAATACATAAACGTGCCGAAAACAACGCCGTATGCAATTATGTATCTTGCGACCGAGGGACTGTACGCCGAAATTGCGTCTTCGCGTTCGGGACTCCCCGAAAAGCTGCAAAACGAATACAATATTATGATAGCCGGACCAATTACCATAACGGCACTTTTAAACTCGCTGTCGATGGGCTTCAAGACCGTTGCGATAAACGAAAAGGCAAACGAGGTCAGAAAGCTTCTCGCCGCGTGCAAAACACAGTATGATATATTCGGCACGGTGTTGCAAAAAGCAAAGAAAAAGATAGACGACGCAGGACGTTCGCTTGATGATGCACAGCACCGCAATTCCATAATTCAGAAAAAGCTTCGCGGTGTTGAAGATATAGAGCGCTCCGAGGCGGAAAATATATTGTCGATAGACCAAGGCCTTGTCGATACCGAGGACGACAATTAAAATAATCGGCAGAAAAAAGCCGGGCTGTAAAGGACAAAAGTCCTTTACAGCCCGGTTCTTTTCATTTAACAATAGATATACACGACCGAAATCACACTCAGACTTTTTTAGGGCCGTACTGATTATCGGGGGCGCTGCCGGTAAGCATGTATACGAGAATAAATATGTAGCCGACAACCGGGATGAGCCCCATCAATATATACGTGCCGCTCTTGCCTATGTCGTGAAGTCGGCGCACCATAAGAGACAGCGACGGCAGTAACACTGCAAGGCCATACAGCATCATCAAAATATAAAATATCGCGCCGGCACCCATATACGCTATACTCATATCGCCGTAAGCATCATACGCTGCCAAGGAAGAACCTCCGGAAATCGCAAACAATATGCCCAAAACCATATAAACAATATTATTGAACAGGTAAACCCACCAATATTCGCTTCTTGTAGCTCTGCCGCTGAAATTCACATAGTTTTTAAAAAACGACTTTACCGCCTCGCCGAATCCGATTTTGCGTGTCGGCATATATACGGGCGCGCCGTAAGTATTCTGTCCATTTCCAAAATTTTGCGGTACTCCGTAAGGCGGTGCGCTCTGCCCATTCACGAAATTCTGCGGTGCTCCGTAAGGCGGTGCGCTCTGTCCATTACCGAAATTCTGCGGTGCTCCGTAAGGCGGTGTGCTCTGCCCACTCCCGAAATTCTGCGGTGCACTCTGCTGAGGAGCCGAAGCAGGCTCAGCCTTGGCTCCGCAATTAGGGCAATACTGCCCGTTAAAATCCGTTCCACAATTTTTACATATCATAAAAATGCCCCCTGTTATATTATTTGGCATTTCCATTTTATAATATTTTTCACAAAATATCAACTGTTTTTGTAATGTTTTTAGACATTATTGCCGTCAATGGCCGTTTAATTCTTTTTCAATGCAAATTTCGGCTTAGTCTCGTTTAGAACAATGCCGACAAATATAATCACGAAACCGACGGCTGTTTGCAGCGTCGGCCTCTCATGATAAAAAATCATTGAAAAAAGTATTCCGAATACCGACTCCAAGCAAAGTATAAGCGAAGAGCTTGACGCGGTTGTATGCTTTATACCCATATTCATAAATACAAAGCAAAGCGCGGTTACAAATACGGTAACATATACAAGAGATAACACCGAGCCCGTAGATATATGCTTTGGGAAGCTTTCGCTTGAAATAAAGAAAATAAAACAGATAAAAAATGCGGTAAAGAACTGTATAATCGTATGAAGAATAACGTCGAGATCACTGCACCATTTTTCAACCGCCACAATCTGAAGCGCATAAAATATACCGCATATCAGCGTAAATCCCTCACCGAGAAATGAAAATGACATTTTCCCGTCAAGGCAGACAAGGCCTATCCCCGTTATACAAATCGCCGCGGCAATAAAATTATATACATCGGGCCGTTTTTTGCTTACAGCCCAGCTTAAAAACGGCACTATAACGCAATAAACCGTGGTCAAAAACGCATTGGTTCCGGGCGTTGTGTGCTTAAGACCTATTGTTTGGAATATGTATGCAAAGCCCAAAAACGCTCCGGTAATCGCACCTGTCCAAAGGTATTTCAAATTAAACAATTTCCATTTTTTAAAAAATACAATGCTCAAAAGTATTGCCGAGAAAAGGAATCTTACACACAGCAAAAAATACACCGGCAATTCATCCAGAGTGTTTTTTAATATAAAGAAAGAGCTGCCCCATATAACGGCGCTCGAAAAAAGCATAAGCTTCGCGGCAACAGTGCGTTTTGTTTCAGTTTTCATCTAAAAGCTCCGTAAACGTATTTATGTAAAAATCGGCTCGATTTTTAATTTCCGCCATTTGTTTTTCGGCTGAAGCGTCGTATACTCCGACCGTTTTAAATCCGCCGCAGGAAGCGGATTTTATACCTGTCAGGCTGTCCTCAAACACTACCGTATTTTTCGGTACAGCACCTATTTTTTCGCACTCTCTCAAATATATGTCGGGAAATTCCTTGCCTCGCGACACTTCGTCTATTGATGTGGTAGCCTTAAAAAGCCGTAGAATGCCGAGCCTTTCAAGACACGGCATATAAAGCTCCTTCGAGAGAGCCGTTGCCACGCCGAGCGTTTTACCCATACCGCTCAAGTAGTGCAAAAAATCAGCCGCACCGTTTTTAAGCGGTACGGTAGATTCATATTGGTTCTTCGACAAACGAGTCCACATATCTGCAATCTCTTCTTTTTTCACGACGCCTTCAAGCCGAAATCTCTCAACCGTGTATGCGGCTCCGTCGCAAAGGCTCATATGATTCACGTTAAAGAGATAATCCGAGGGTGCTTTGATGTTAAAGTCGCCGAGAACCTTAACGTAAATATCGTTCCAAAGTCCCATGGAGTCAAGAAGCGTTCCGTCAAGGTCAAAGATATAACCTTCAAAAGAAAATATATCCATCAGTATTTAATCTCCGGTGCAAATTTCCTGCGATAAGTCTTCCTTCGGCGCACCTCAGAGCGGTCTATTGACGTATAGCTGTCGCTGATGCTCCCGTAGGAATCAATCGCATATACTTTTATATTATACACTCCCGGAGCCTTAGAGTAAACAGGAAGTTTGACTTTATCAGCCATAGAGGAGATACCCTTATAAAAATCCGAGAAATAATCGTACCGCGTTCCGTCGCTGTAAAAGACCGCATAGCTGTGAACAAAATCGTCGCTTTTGCCCTTGTCAAAGCATAGATATGTATTCCCGTTTTCATCATATTCCGTATGGCCGTAAGCGTTCGGCATAACGGGTAAGCTGTTATGCTTTCTTTCGGAAATAAAATCGGCTTTCGTGACAGCGTACGGTATTTTGACGCTCATATTCGGTTTTTCCTCCTTGCCGAGGCGGAAGTTCATACGCCTTACGGTTATGCTCTCTTCTTCGAAATCAAGCAAATAGCCCATTGGGAACATATATGCGTCCGGCGGCACGGAGCCGTTAACCTTTCCCTTTTCGAGTTCAACATATGACGTAGACTGAGTTCCGAAGGCGGTAAACGCGCCCTGCCAGACACTTCTCTCATCAAGAAGCGAATAGTGGAGATGGCCTGCGAAATTTATCAAATTAGGATATTGAGAAAACAAGTCGAAAAGGCCCTTGTCTCCCCAATCGTCGCTGCCGTACACCGTATTTTCTGCACAATTATGCGTCGTGACAAAAATCGGCCTGTCGCCGCATTCTTTTTTTGCAAGTTCAATTTCGACTTTGAGGTACGGCAAAATTTTTCTGTAGCCGTCGGACATTTTTTCGCAATCGGGCGATACGCCGATAAAGTGAAAGCCGTTTACCGTATAGTGAGTAAACGGCGAAGAACCGATCTTTTTTGTGAAAAGCCGCCTGCAATTTTCCGATGTCCTTAAGCCGTAATAGTCGTGATTGCCCATAATGCTTTGAATAATCGGAATTTTTTCGCCGAAAACGCTCTTGAACGCGGCTTTATATGTATCGTATGCAAAGCCGCTCGCCATATTGCCTATATCGCCTGCAAATATAATCATATTACAGCCCTGTTTTTTGAGTACGGAAAGCGATAAGACAAGATTGTTTCGGAACGTCGTCTCGTTTTTTCTGCGAACAGGGCTGAGCTGGGAATCGGAAATTATGCCGACCCTCAGCCTTTCGTTAATATTAAAGGTTTTTCGTTCAAATTTAAACTCCATTTTTGATTACCTTTCTTTTTACGACAAGCTCAGATAATATTTTTTCTTTCTTAACGCCGCTGAAATCATAAAAACAAATCGGTATAAGCGAGAGCAAAAAGCTGATCCCGGGAATTACGGTAACAAGAGAGAAAAGACCCGTAACGGTGGAGGCACTCTGTACAGCCGGTACACCCGCCGCGGACGGCTCGATAAAATGAAACAAAGTAAGTGCCGCAGAAAGTCCTATAAAGCCTACTGCATTGTTGAATTTAGTGACGAAAGAGTTGAGCGAAAAGCACACACCCTCCATTCTCTCTCCGGTCTTCCATTCGAGGTAATCAAGGCTGTCGCCTACCATCGGATACGGAAGAACGTTATACGAGCCGAGAGAGAGACCGCCGATTGTCATAAACGGCAATGCGAAATATATGTTTATCTTGCCGAGCAGGAATGCGGCGGTAAGGCTTACGCCTCCCGTAACGGCAGCTATTACGCAGGTCGTTTTGTAACCGAGCTTTTTATAGATAACAGGCGTAAGTAAAATGCCCCCAAACATACCGCTGCCGACCACAAGATACAGGAGCAGCAAAACCGTGCCGGAGTTAAGCCCCGGAATATTTATTACATAAGTCGCTATATACAATGCCGCCGGCATAATAAGGTAACGCGGCGACGCCGTCATCGACATAAGAAGCGCCAACATCATAGGTTTGTTTTTACCCGCAGCCTTTATCATATCGCGCACGGCAATTTTTTCGGTATGAGTGGAAAAACGCTCTTTTGAGTTTTTGAACAGCGTTAAGTAAGCCGCCGATGTTATTATACCCACAAATATCGACATTGCAAAGTAAACATATTTTTCCGGAATAAAAGATTGGAATATCGTAAGCAATCCCACCGGGAGCAAGCTACCTACCGAACCTACCGTAACGTAGAACGACAGAAGCGAGGCTCTCTCGTCGCTGTTCGGCGTAGCAACACTCATAAGCCCCATGGCAGGCACATCGGTAAGCGTATATGCCATACCGAAAATTATGTAAGAAACGGCGGCAAATATCATTTTAAACATTGTAGGCGCTCCGGTCAAGGGCATAAACAGTACTATGGTGGTGACAAGCATCAAAAACGAACCTACCAAAACATAAGGACTCATTTTACCGTATTTCGTGCTTGTTCTGTCTACTATTACACCCATCATAGGGTCGTTTACGGCATCCCAGACCCTTGCGACTATCATAAGCATCATAACGAAAGCCGACGGTATTATAAGCTGTCTCTTATACACATCTCCGAGCCCACGAGACAAGAGG
>ENA-OZGG01000487-OZGG01000487.1-human-gut-metagenome-genome-assembly--contig:-NODE-487-length-15332-cov-5.700465_pt1 | contig 15332 bp, 9 predicted proteins | sample MGYA00244659_ERZ653664 | MGnify/ENA primary metagenome ERZ653664 (study PRJEB26926, sample SAMN06165233) | human gut metagenome | biome: ENVO:00009003; feature: ENVO:2100002; material: ENVO:00002003... | reverse complement strand
TTTCAAGCAGAAGACGGCATACGAGATTGCCTCTTGTCTCGTGGGCTCAGAGATGTGTATAAGAGACAGTCTGCCAACCCCGTCAACGGTCTGCTTGAAAGAATTGATAAGGGAGCATCTAAGAAATTTGTTATTGAACTCAATAAAGGTACGGACGACTTTTTTGAACTGGATCAGAAAGGTAGTAAAGTTGTTGTCCGTGGTAATAACTACGTGAATATAGCGACAGGTATCAACTGGTATCTGAAATATTATGCCGGTATCCAGCTATCATGGAACGGCATGCAGGCATCGCTTCCCCAAGTACTTCCTGCTGTTCCCCAGAAAGAACGTCACGAAACGTCCCTCTCACTTCGTTATGATTTCAACTATTGCACCTACTCTTATACGATGGCTTTCTGGGATTGGGAGCGCTGGGAGAAAGAAATAGACTGGATGGCCCTGCATGGCATCAATCTTCCTTTAGCCGCCGTAGGGCAGGAGTGTATTTGGTTCAATATGCTCCAAAAGCTGGGATATTCCAAAGAAGAAATAAACAGCTTTATAGCCGGCCCCGCCTTCTTGGCTTGGTGGGCCATGAATAATCTGGAAGGATGGGGCGGCCCCAATCCGGACTCTTGGTACGTACAGCAGGAAGCTCTGCAGAAGAAAATATTGAAGCGCATGCGTGAGTATGGCATCAAACCTGTATTTCCGGGATATTCCGGAATGGTTCCGCATGATGCTGACGAGAAGTTGGGACTGAACCTAACCAAGTCCGATCTGTGGAATGGCTTTACCCGTCCGGCTTTCTTGCAGCCTACTGATGCTCGTTTTGCCGAGATAGCAGATTTGTATTACCGGGAGCAGGAGAAGCTTTTTGGCAAGGCCGATTATTACTCTATGGACCCCTTTCATGAAGCAGAAAATGCCGCTTCGGTAGATTTCGATGCAGCCGGCCGGGCCATCATGACGGCTATGAAGCAGGTGAATCCGAAAGCCACCTGGGTAGTACAGGGTTGGACGGAGAATCCTCGCCCTGAAATGATAAAGAATATGCAGAACGGAGATCTGCTGATACTGGACTTGTTCAGCGAATGTCGCCCTATGTGGGGAATCCCTTCCATTTGGAAGCGCGACAAAGGTTATGAGCAGCACGACTGGCTTTTCTGTATGTTGCTCAACTTCGGCGGTAATGTCGGTCTGCACGGCCGCATGGACCAGTTGCTCAACAACTTCTATCTGACGAAGAACAATCCGTTGGCAACTCATCTGAAAGGTATCGGTCTCACCATGGAAGGCTCAGAGAATAACCCCATGATGTTCGAACTGATGTGCGAACTGCCTTGGCGTCCGGAGAAATTCACAAAAGAGGAATGGTTGAAAGATTATCTCTTTGCCCGTTACGGCGTGCGCGACGAGAAGATAGAACAGGCATGGACCCTGCTTGCCAATACCATTTATAACTGCCCCTTCGGAAATAATCAGCAAGGCCCTCATGAATCCATCTTCTGTGGACGTCCTTCGATGAATAACTTCCAGGCATCGAGCTGGTCGAAGATGAAGAACTATTACGACCCTACTGTTACGGAAGAAGCTGCCCGGCTGATGCTGGAGGTAGCCGATAAATACCGTGGTAACAATAATTTCGAATACGACTTGGTAGACATGGTTCGCCAGTCTCTTTCGGATAAAGGACGCATTGTGTACAACCGTACCATTGCCGACTTCAAGAGCTTTGATAAACGCAGTTTTGCCCGTGACTCCCGGAAATTCCTGGATATACTGCTGTTGCAGGATAAACTGTTGGGTACACGCAGTGAGTTCCGTGTAGGTCGCTGGATAGAGCAGGCACGCAAGTTGGGCACTACTCCCGAAGAAAAAGACCTGTACGAATGGAATGCCCGTGTACAGATAACTACTTGGGGCAATCGTGTTTGTGCTGACGACGGCGGTCTGCGCGACTATGCTCATAAGGAATGGAACGGCATTCTACGCGATTTTTACTATAAACGTTGGGCGGCTTATTGGCAAACCCTCCAAGACCAACTGGATGGTAAACCCGAAGTGAAGCTGGATTATTACGCTATGGAAGAACCCTGGACATTGGCGAAGAATCCATATGGTTCGGCTCCCGAAGGAAACTGTGTGGATGTGGCAAAAGAAGTGTTTGAGAAAGTGTTTGGGAATGAGTGATTAGTGGTTAGTGATTAACGCCCTACAGATGATGGAAAATATTCAACCCCCAATTTCCGGTTATCCGCAGAAGAAGCGCCTCTTGTCTCTCGACGTGTTGCGTGGAATCACCGTTGTCGGAATGATTCTCGTCAACAATTCCGGTGGAAAGCTATCCTACAACTCCCTGCAGCATTCTGCATGGAATGGACTGACGCTTTGTGATCTGGTCTTTCCGTTCTTCCTGTTCATCATGGGCATTTCCACTTACATTGCTCTGAGCAAGTTCCATTTCCAGGCATCAGGCCCGGTGATCCGTAAGATACTGAAACGCACTCTTGTCATTCTGTGCATCGGCTGGGCCATTCATTGGTTTCACTTTATCTGTGAGGGTGATTTCTTCCCCCTTGCCCATCTCCGGCTTACGGGAGTGTTGCCACGTATCGCTTTATGTTATTGTGCCGTTTCTTTCGTAGCTCTGTATGTCAAGCCTAAGTATATCGGCTGGATAATCGGTTTCCTTATCATCGGATATACCGTCTTGCTCGGTATTGGCAACGGATACACCCCCGATAGCACAAATATCCTGGCAATCATAGACCGGAATGTATTGGGTACAGACCATCTTTATCATAAAAGCCCGATAGATCCGGAAGGACTTACCAGCACCCTCGCAGCTATTGCTCATACATTGATTGGCTTTTGTTGCGGGAGGATCATACTGGCTAAGGAAGCTTTGGAACAGAAAACCCTGAAACTGTTTGTGGCAGGCTTTATGCTGATGGCATGCGGTTTTGTGCTGGCGGAGGCTTTGCCGTTGAATAAGCGTATCTGGTCGCCTACCTTCGTATGGGTCACTTGCGGACTGGCTGCCATGCTTCAGGCTGTACTGATTTACTTCATCGATATGAAAGAGAAGAAGAACTGGTGCCGCTTCTTTGAGATATTCGGAGTCAACCCGTTGTTTCTCTATGTACTCAGTGAGGTGGCGGCTATTGTTATCGGTGCCAGCGGAAGCAAATCGGTTGTTTACGAAGGGATACATTCATTGATAGCCGATCCTTATCTGGCATCTGCCGTTTACGCCCTTGCTTTCACGTTGTTGATGGGAGCGTGCGGCTATCCACTGTATAAAAAGAAAATCTATATAAAAATATAACATGAAACGAACGATCTATACATATTGCTCCCTACTATTGGTAACTGTCTTGCTGCCGGGTACCACTTCGTGCACCGGACGTTGTGGAACGGATGATGAGTCGCGATTATCCTATATCGACACCCGCGTCGGCACTGCCCCCAGTGCTACCCATACAGCCGGGTTGTTCGGCAGGGATACGGAAGAATACGGGCAAACCCTTCCGGCAGTACTCGAACCCAACGGAATGAACTTCTGGACTGCGCAAACGCGTGATACGGAACAAAAATGTATAGCTCCCTATTATTATGCAGATTCCCTGTTGCAAGGTTTCCGTAACTCCCATTGGATTGTGGGTGGATGCACGCAGGATTACGGTTCTATGACCCTGATGCCCCTCTTCGGCACACTGCGTTGTCAGCCGGAAGCACGTTCCACCCGTTTCTCGCATGCCGAGGAAACGGCGACTCCCGCCTATTATAGGGTTTCTCTACCGGATGAGAATATCTTTGCTGAAATGACGGGCCGTTCGCGTTCCGCTATCTTCCGTTTCACCTACGGAAAAGCAGGAAAGGGTTATCTGGTGGTGAATCCCAACAGTGATGAAGGTCAGGGATACATCTGCATCGATACCCTCAACAATCAGATCTACGGATACAATCCCGTTCACCGCATTTATCAGGGTTGGGGAAAACCGGCAGGGTATAGCGGGCATTTCATCGTTCAGCTGCAAAAGAAGCTGACGGGGTACGGTGTGTTCAGGGGAGATTCCCTGTCTCAAGGTGTCACCCGGATAGGTGATGCGGCACAGATAGGTGCTTATATAGAATTTGATGTAGCTGAAGGCGAAGAAGTGCTGGTAAAAGCAGCCTCTTCCTTTACCGACCGGGACGGTGTTTTGCAAAACCTGAAGGCTGAAATCCCTCATTGGGACTTCGGTCAGACGTGCACAGATTTGAGACAGATCTGGGAAAAACACCTCTCTGCTATTGATGTAGAAACCGAACAGCTTGCAGACAAGGAAATGTTTTACGGTGCTTTCTATCGTGCCTCTTTCCTGCCGCATACATTCAATGATGTGGATGGGCGTTATCCCTCTTTTGCGGATGGAACCCCGATACGGCAACTTCCTGAAGGAGAAACGTATTATGAAGATTACAGCATGTGGGATACCTACCGTGCCCTGCATCCAATGATAAATATGCTTTTCCCGACCAAGGGCGGAGATATGATGCAATCTCTGGTGCATAAATATGAGCAAGGCGGCTGGTTACCCATCTTTCCTTGTTGGAATAGCTATACCGCCGCTATGATAGGCGATCATTGTATCTCCGCTATCAGTGATGCCTATTGTAAGGGCATTCGTAATTTCGATGTGGACAAGGCTTATGAAGGAATGCGTAAGAATGCTTTTGAAACTCCTTCTAACCCTGATGAATATAAAAACGGTATGGGTCGTCGTGCTCTGACTTCTTATCTGGAATACGGATATATTCCTCTTGAAGACGGTGTACCCGATGCATTCCACACGAAAGAACAAGTATCGCGCACCCTGGAATATGCTTATGATGACTTTGCCCTTGCACAGCTGGCGAAAGCTCTGGGTAAGACAGATGATTACCAGGCATTGATACAGCGTGCTGCCAATTATCGCAATGTGATTGATCCCCGTACCGGATATGCCCAGGGACGTCATGCCGATGGTACTTTCCTGAATGATGCCAATGCTTTCAATTTCGCCCGTTTCATTACTGAGGGCGCTCCTTGCCATTATACCTGGTATGTGCCGCAAGATCCGTATGGATTGATGGATTGTATGGGAGGCAAGGATAAGTATGTAGCCAGACTGGATTCCATGTTCAGCGAACAGCGTTACTGGCATGGAAACGAACCGTGTCATCAGGTTGCCTATATGTTCAATTATGCAGGCGAGTCTTGGAAAACTCAACGTGCCGTCCGGCATATTATGGAAACGGAATATCTGAATGAACCGGGTGGACTTTCCGGTAATGATGATGCCGGACAGATGTCGGCCTGGTATATGTTTGCCGCTATGGGATTCTATCCGGTATGTCCCGGTACCCCGTATTATATACTTGCCAGCCCCTCATTCCCCAGCTTTACGCTGAATCTTGAGAGTGGAAATACATTTACCGTGAAAGCCCGTAATGCGTCGCAGAAGAATATTTATATCCAGTCGGCAACACTGAATGGAAAGCCTTATACACGGAATTATATTACCCATCAGGATATAGTGAACGGTGGTGTGATGGAGTTTGTAATGGGGAATGAACCGAATAAAGAATGGGGAGCGGGAGCAGAAAACTGTCCGCCGGAAGTAATGTAGTTTAATTTAAGAAAGATATACTTAATATGAGAGTAAAAGCATTCTTGTTTGCCCTATGCAGCATCTTGCTGTTAGGGGCGTGCGGCACTCCGAAGACTGGAGGAACTGTCTACAATATTATGGACTACGGAGCCAAAGGTGACGGCGTGACCGATGATGCCGTAGCTATACAAGCTGCTATCGACCTGTGTTCCAAGTCGGGTGGCGGAACGGTACTTATTCCGGCGGGGCGTACTTTCATGTGCAGTCCTTTCCATCTTGCCTCGTTTGTAGAACTACACCTGGAACCTAATTCCTGTCTGCTTGCCAATCCCGATGAGGCTGCCTATACACTGAGCGCTTTCCGCGATAACCGTGGTGAAGGTATGATGTGGATTTATGGTCAAGACCTGAAAGAGGTATCCATCACCGGAACAGGAACTATAGACGGAAACGGTGTCTCCTTTATGGGCAAGGAACTGGAAGATTCTTACGAGCTGAAACCGGTGACCGACTTCGATCCCCGTCCGCATGTGCTGACGCTTATCAATATAGAGAAGACAGTGATTCGTGATGTAACCATCCGCAATAGTGCCTATTGGACGGTTCATCTCATTGGTTGCAACGATGCCTCCATTGATGGTATCTCTATTCTGAACAATCTGAAGATACGCAACGGCGACGGTATCGATGTAGACCATTCCAGGAATGTGCGTATTGCCAATTGCCATATTGAATCGGGTGATGACTGTATCTGCCTGAAGAATCGCCGCGAGTTTGAGGAGTACGGTTCGTGTGAAGACATTGTGGTGACCAACTGTACGATGGTTTCCCGTTCCTGTGCCATCAAGATCGGTTCGGAGAATATGGATAAGATTAATAACGTACTGTTCAATAACTGTATCATCAAGAATAGCAATCGCGGCATCGGTATTCAGAACCGGGATGAAGGAACGGTTACCAACGTAATTTTCTCTAATATGATTGTAGATTGTATGTTCTACTCGGATGTCTGGTGGGGGAAAGCGGAACCCATTTACGTGACTTCTTATCCGCGTGCCGTAGGTAATCATAAGGATGCCGGTTGGCGCTTTCCGAAGGGAGCTACCGAAGGACGTTGTGGAGAAGTGAGCCGTATTTATTTCACAAATATCAAGTGTACCAGCGAGAACGGTATTTTTGTAGGCGGGGATACACAAGACAAGGTGAACCATATCTACTTTGAAGACGTAGACCTGCTGTTGCAGAAACGTACTGCCTATGAGGGCGGCATTTATGATAAACGTCCGTGCGTAGGCGAAGGATTCATCCACGATAAGACGTATGGCTTCTATATCGATACGGCATCTGATATCCTGATAGATGATTGTACTGTTACCTGGGGAGATATACGTCCCGATCAGGCAGCTGAAGGAATTGGGCAGAAGGGTGTTCGTAATCTGAAAATAAAGGACTCAAGTTTCGCAAGCTCAACTTTCGCAGTTGACAAGGTTTCAGTTGACAAGGTAACAAGGCAAGAGTGTCAGGCTTTTCATGAAATACGATAGGTGAGAATCGTTTGTGAGACTATCTCCCTTGTTCCCTTGTCAACTGAAACCTTGTTAACTAATAAGTTGAGCACTTGCGAAACTTAAATAAAGGAATAAAAGAGTGATAACTTAAATTCTTTACGAAGATGAGACAAAGCATAATTTTTATATTGTATTTACTGTGTACTTTCACTGCTCGTTCCCAGTCCGTATTGACGCCGGAGCAGGCAGGAAGTATTTATTATGCTTATCCTGCCCCTACATCTGTCCATACCCCTGCTCCGGCAGGATACGAGCCTTTCTATATCAGTCACTACGGTCGTCATGGCTCCCGTTGGATGACGGCGGATGAACGTTATACGGAAGTCATCTGTGTTTTTGATTCCCTTTATCAATGTTCTGAGCTTACTCCTCTTGGCATGGATGTACGTCAGCGTCTGCACAAGGTTTGGGAAGATGCCCGCGGATGTAGTGGAAGTATTACTCCCCTTGGCGAACGTCAACATCGTGAGATAGCTGAACGCATGTATCACAATTTCCCGCAAGTATTCCGGGAAGATGCTTTTATAGACGCCCGTTCGTCCACTTCTCTGCGTTGTGCTATGAGCATGAGCTATTTTACGGAACGCTTGAAAGAACTGAATCCTGCCTTGCATGTGGAGCGTAGGGCTTACCATCGGTATATGGATTATATAGCTTACACTTCTCCTGAGGGTGAGAAGTTTTCTTCAGAGAAAGCTCCATGGAGACGTGGGTTCAGGGAATTTGAAAAGAAGAACGTTCGTACCGGGCGCATGATGGCTTCCCTGTTTGTGAAACCTGATGCGATAACTGATCCGGATGCCATGATGCGCAGCCTCTATTGGATTGCTGCCGATATGCAGAATGTAGAGTTGGATTTGTCCTTCTATGATATCTTTGAATATGAGGAGTTGGTAGGTATTTGGAAGACGGTGAATGCCCGCATGTACGTGTGTAATGCAGCTGCTCCGCTCAATGGCGGTCTAATGCCTCGCTGTGCTGTGCCTTTGCTGCGCAATATTCTGGAAAGTGCGGATGTTGCTATAAAGAAAGGCACTCCTGCGGCAGATCTCCGTTTCGGGCATGATACCCACCTCATCCGTCTGCTTGCTTTGATGCAAATAGAAGGATGTAGCAATCAGGAGACGGATATGGAAAAATTCCATCTTGCCTGGCAAGATTATCGGGTCTCTCCTATGGGAGCCAATCTACAATTAATTTTCTATCGCAATAAGAAGAGTGATATACTGGTGAAGCTGTTGCTAAATGAGAATGAAGTGGAGTTGCCGTTGAAGAATAAAACTGCTCCTTATTATTCATGGAAGGACGTTAAAACTTTTCTGGCGGAAATACTAGAATAGTCAATTCAGCTCCTGTTACTACTGCTGCACCTTTCCGTAAACCACCTGTTTTCCCGCTCCGTAGCGTATCAAAAGCCCGTCGGCAATAAAGCCATTCAGTTCTTTCAGGGCAAGTTTCTTGTCGCATCCCGTCAGTCGGCAGTAGTCGGCGCGGGTGAGGCAAGGGTACTTTGCCAGATGACTGTTTATTATTTCCAGACATTTCTCTGTATCGCGTTCTTCTCTGTTGGGACGGGTAAAGGATTCACCGCGTTCCGGTTTCATTTTCCAATGCACCTCTTTCTTGAACCGGCTGTTCGGGCGGTAATTGATGTTTTTTAATTTGATGGATTGTGCATGCACGTCCTTTTTCTTCATTGCAGGAGGTCCCTGCAGGGATACGGAGAAGTAACCCATCTCTCCCATTTCCACAATCCACCCGTCGGCAAGTAAATCTCTCAATTCATCTTGGAAAGACTGCATGGCACCTGCGAGCAGGCTGCGGCTCAAACCTGTGAATTTGTGAACGCGGTCCAGAAATTCTTCCCGGCCGATGGTTCCCTTGAAAACTACGCGGGGATGAAGCGGTTGTTGCTCGCCGGTCTGCTGTATGTCGGGCGTTTCGTAAAGGTCATATTTTAAGCTCATAATTATAATTGTTTTATATAGGCATTCCGATTCATCCTGCTGCCTGTAGGGATATGGTTCATTCGTTACTTTTATTTCGTTCTACTACAGTATACCTTTCGTTCCACTATAGTGGTTCGCAAGGTGTACTATAGTGTCTTTTGCGGACTACTTAAGTGGAATGAATCTGTATTAGGCAACAAAGGTAATAAGATTAGGTAGAAAAAGAAATAAAAAAGGGAATACTTCTGCATTATCCGTAAGCCTTGACCTCACTGAATTCTTTCTGACTTTCGATCTGAGATAGAATCGAATTATAATTGTTCTATTCTCAGAAATGACAGATACCTATTGGCCGGGTTTGTCTTTTTTTTCTCTTGTCAAAGCTTCAACAGCAAGGATGAAAGCTTCAGCTCGAGGACGCAGTAAATCTACTAATGGGGCATCGCAATAGGCAAAATCGCTGTAGTCACTGCTATGTCTTTTGTCAAAAAGCAAACCGAAAGTAGTACTGTGTTCTAAATTGAGGCGATTGTTACGAACAAAGTGCATGGAAAGCTGTGTTTTCACGCCATTGTGAGTACTGGCTTCTATTTGATGGCTTAACAGAAGGGCGGTAGTAGCATAGTAACAAGCATAATATAAGCGATTAACAGCGGCATTGAAATATCCGCCACCATATAGTAAATCTGCTTCTCCAAGGGTGCTGTGTGCACGTTCCAAACGGTAATCAACCATTGCGGCACGTGTTTCGGAATCAAGTTGCTGTTTCATAATGCTATACCTTCCCTAGTTACATTTATGGTAAATGGGCTGATAAGTTGTTCCCATACACGACGAAGAACGACAAGTGCATTAATAGCTACTCCGGTTTGGGCTTCCAATTCAGAGAGAGGGCGGCGAAGTTCAAGTTCTCTTTCGGGAGTAAGTTCTTCCTGATCATCAAGTAAAATAAGTAGGTCAATGTCTGAATCGGGACGTGCGTCTCCACGGGCCTCCGAGCCATAGACAATGGTCTGGGCTGTAGGGGCAATGCTCCGCATAGCTTCTGCGATGTGGTGGAGGATATCGGGGCGTTTCATCTTTTGTTAAACTCCTTTCTGCTTTTAGCAACAGCACAAAGATAATAATTGTTTTTATAACAGCAATGTTCCGGATGGAAGAAAGCACTGCTTTCGATCAACAGATAGTTTTCTTTTTTTCTTTCTGATTTATTGATGTAAATAAATCAGATTATGTTAATCCCTCATTGATATGCACTTGTGTACTTTCTAAAGATTAATATCTAAAACTATTCTTTTTCTCACGAACAAGTGCCTACGGAATATCGATATTCTTGGACAAACCATGCTTTAACGGGAATTGCTGCAAGTTTGTATCGGCAACAGAAACTTTATGATGGAGTATTATCCTCTGAGGTAACAGTGGATTGTTACGGGCGTATATCACTACAAAGCGAATTGCAACCGGGCAATAAGTGGAAGCATTTACGCAGCATTTACAATGCATCAGGTCTGCTGACAAAAGAGGAAACGTTGTGTGGCAACGGTACTTTGAGCCTGCTTGCCACCGTAGATTATACTTACGACGGTTACCAACGTCTGACACAGGAAGACCATCGTTCGGCAGACGGAACTACTTTGAATAAACAGGTTTATCATACTTACAACAAACAGACCGAAACGCACCGTACTGTGACGGACAAAGAGAGTACGGAAACCTTCGTATATGACGCTCAATGGAATATTGTGTCGCAGAGCGACGCCACAGGCACCACGACTTATACTTATGATTTGGCGGGGCGTCTTGTCAGTGTGGCAGATGGAGAACGTACGTTGTCTTATACCTATAATAATAAAGGGCAATTGATAAATAACGGAGTCTCCGGTCATCAATCTGCTTATACCTATACGACTGCAGGGTTATTACAGAAAGAAGTGAAGACAATTAAGGATCAGGCACTCACTAAAAGTTATACCTACGACAGTAAAGGACGTTTGCTTACATATACCAGTCCGTCGGGCCTTGTGCAGAAATTTGGTTATGATGCTTCTCACAATCTTATTTCCATCACTGACAATGCAACTTCCGTCAAATTGTGGGAAGCTAAAAGTTATAATGATCAGGGATTGTTGACCAGCGATGTGAATTGCGGAAATAAACAAACTGCTTATACTTATGATCAGTTAGGAAAGTATAAAGGTATCAGTAACTCTCTGGCTACTTTCAGTTATCAATACAACCGAGGTGGCTTGCTGACGCAACGCATCGAAAAGTTCGGTGGTAGCGGGCTTACTGAAACTTTTGCCTATGATGCAGAAGGATGTCTGCTAAGTTCTACTCTTTCGGGAAAGACTCCGGTTACTGTGTCTTACAATAGTGGACGTACCATTAAGGCAAAGTCGGATATCGGAAGTTATAGTTACAATGCATCAGGTGCTCCTCTAGCGGCAATAACTCCGATATCAGGATACTCGTCTGCTCTTCAACAGGTAAATTACTATAAGAATAATCTCCCTTCTGCGATAGTACATACCGGTTGTACCCGCGAGTATGAATATGGAGCCGACAATTTACGCGATTATAGTGTACTGACTGTTTCTTCTTCCACGCTTCCGTTTGCAGCAGGTAAACGTTACTATTTTGATGATTTTGAGCGAAATATTAACACAGGAAATGGTGCCGTTTCCGATTTAGATTATATCTTTGCCGATGGACGTTTGGTTGCTTTAGTCCGTACTTCAAGTGGCAGTAAAACCTGCTACGGGGTGTTGACCGATCGTCTGGGTTCTTTGATGTCGCTTTACACCAGTGGAGGTATTGTTCAGAAGTTTTCTTATGATGCCTGGGGTAATCGCCGTGATCCGCTGACAGGTGTTATGTTGAATAGTTCGGAACTTGCTTCTGCCAACAGCATCACCAGTTATGGGTATACTGGTCACGAGCATATCGACGAGTTCGGGCTTATCAATATGAATGCCCGTATTTACGATCCTAAGATAGGTATGTTTATTAGTGTTGACCCGCAAGCGGGCAGCTACCCGGGTACGTATCCTTATACTTATTGCGGAGGTGATCCGGTGAACAGGGTTGATCCGACGGGGGAAGATTGGTATGAAGACCAAAATGGTAACTTATATTGGCAGGAAGGAGACAAAGATTTAGATGGTTATTCCCGTCTTGGTGCTAGTGTTTCTTTCCCGTGGGGTGAGGGTCGTTATTTTAATGCCTATCAGAATGCGGGAATCATAGCCAATCAGGCAGTCAAGGCTTTTGATTTGATATATATCAGTCACAAGTTACAGAATCAATTCTTGGGTAAAGACAGTCCTTTATCGGAAATGTCTAAGTCTGAATTGAGTAATGCACTCATAAGCCGCTCGATGGATGCCATTGCACGGCCGATAGGAGAAGCGATAGTCGAAATAGGTGCTTGGCAATTGGGAGGAGCTTTGTTGAGTGATGCCATAGCTTGGGGGGTTAAAGGATTTTCTCAATTTTTAGGAAAGAGTGCATCTGCGGTTGTAGTTCGAGGGATTTCTACTGGTACAAGCCTTTGGCCGGCTGCAAGCAATGGTAGGACTATTATTAATGGTATAGAATACACTAGTCATGCCTTAGAGAGAATGCAACCGGTAGGCACTGTTTTTGATGGAGTGAAATTAGGTAGTCGTGGCATACCTCCTTCTGCTGTAGAAAATGCGATTAAATATGGGAATGTGACACCTGGTAGAACTATTAACGAAGTAGTACGAACCTTTGAAAACGTTCAAGTAGTTACTAATCCACAAGGTACACGTGTTATAACAGTAGTAAAATTGGGACATTGATATGTTAAATGAACATCAATTAAGGCTTTTATGCCATATGTTTAAGTTTATAGAACTTTATCGTAATGGTATTTTTCGATATTCTGATCTTGTTAATGGGCTGGAAAGCGTTTTAGATGCGGGAGATTTTCAAAATGAGTCCTTTGTAAGAGAGTGGTATGCTTATTGGTTACCATTAGAAATATTGAATGCGACGCAAGGCGATAATACTACTGTGAAAGATGCTGATGTGTACTTGCATGATATGGAGTCTTTTTTGAAAACCTTTTTTCACTCAGAAGAGGATATTTTAAACTGTCTTGATGATTTAAAATTGTAATTTGCTAATCAGGTTGTTAACATGAATTATCTCTGCCTCTTACAATGAAACGGTAGAGGCAGGGATTATTTATTTCCTCGTGCAATGAGTATGGCACCGCCCTGGACAGAATATGCTAGTTAGAGATTATGTAAAAACATTGAGTTATAATGAACAATATAAATTTGGAGTAGAAACATTAAAAAGATTTGGATGGAAACCTTAGAAAAAATAAAAGTTGATTTTGAAAAATTTGCAATAGAACAGAGTTGTGCTTTTGTAGAAGGAGAAGGTAAGAAGGCTAATCGCTTTCATAAAAAAATACAGTTATTACATAAACAAGCTAAAGAACTTGATTGCATAAATGTTTTTGAATCATTCTTAGATAATAAAAAATGAGAATGTTATGCTGTGGGCTTCTATCTTCTGTTTGGAAATATCCCCTAAATTAGCTTGGAAAAATTTAGTGAACTTATCTCATTCTTCAGAACCTATAATAAGTTTGTCTGCAAAAGCAACTCTTGATTCTTTAAGAAAAGGTCGATAGATTTTGCTATGTTGGAAAAATGTTCATCCAGCTAAGATATATAATCTAACTGAATTAGATATTAGAATTTTAAATCTGCTAATCTTCGTTCAATCGGATATGTTATCCGACTGTTTTGAATATTCGGATTTTTAATCCGCCCATTTGAAATATCCCTGTCTCTTACTGTAAAATATCAGTATAGGCAGGGATTATTTATTCACCGTACATAAATATGGTACCGACCACTTACGCCATTATAGTGCACTTATTATTTCTTCTTCCACGCTTCCGTTTGCCGCAGGTAAACGTTATTATTTTGATGATTTTGAGCGAAATATTAACACAGGGAATGGTAGTGTTTCCGATTTAGATTATATCTTTGCCGATGGACGTTTGGTTGCTTTAGTCCGTACTTCAAGTGGCAGTAAAACCTGCTACGGGGTGTTGACCGATCGTCTGGGTTCTTTGATGTCGCTTTACACCAGTGGAGGTATTGTTCAGAAGTTTTCTTATGATGCCTGGGGTAATCGCCGTGATCCGCTGACAGGTGTTATGTTGAATAGTTCGGAACTTGCTTCTGCCAACAGCATCACCAGTTATGGGTATACTGGTCACGAGCATATCGACGAGTTCGGGCTTATCAATATGAATGCCCGTATTTACGATCCTAAGATAGGTATGTTTATTAGTGTTGACCCGCAAGCGGGCAGCTACCCGGGTACGTATCCTTATACTTATTGCGGCGGTGATCCGGTGAACAGGGTTGATCCGACGGGGGAAGATTATTGGAGTACGAGTGATCCGAATGTCATCTATGAATTCTGGAAACATTATAATGAGAATAAGGGTATAATCGGATATGGCTTTGATGGCTGGTATCAAATGTCGGACAAGGAATTCCTGACGGCTTATGACAAGTATGGAGAGGCTTCCTTGACTTACAATGATCAAACTTCTAAAATGTATTTCTCTAAGGGTAAAGTAGTAAATGGAGAAGTTGTGATTTATGGAGGTCATGTAACGGTACGGAAAGGAAAATCAAGTGTGCTTTCTGATGTTAGCTCCTCTTTGTCTGTAACATCCACAATATCAGGAGTTCTCGGAGATGCTGCTGAAAGAAGTAATGCTACTTTTAGATTGAAAAATAGTGAGAAAAAATTTGATTTTAGATATTACAAAGATGGCTGGAAAGGTAACAAGTATTATAAACCAAGTAGTGTTTCAACCGTAGGAAAATATATCAATAGGGGAAGTCGTGTTGTAAGTGTGTTGGGCACTTTTGTATCAGTCACCCAATTTAAAAATGCTAATACGATTGAAGAACAAGTAGAGAGTGGATTAGATTTATTAATAGATGGAGTTGGCTATTGTCCCGTTATAGGTACAGGTATATCTTTGTATTGGACCTTTGGCGGCAAACAACTCCACTATATGTATGTAAACAAGGGGCTTATTCCACAAATAAAAATGGGAATAAATCCGGGACTTCCTGTCTATCAACCCTGTCTCTTATACACATCTGACGCTGCCGACGATACTC
>ENA-OZGG01000478-OZGG01000478.1-human-gut-metagenome-genome-assembly--contig:-NODE-478-length-15664-cov-4.869755_pt1 | contig 15664 bp, 10 predicted proteins | sample MGYA00244659_ERZ653664 | MGnify/ENA primary metagenome ERZ653664 (study PRJEB26926, sample SAMN06165233) | human gut metagenome | biome: ENVO:00009003; feature: ENVO:2100002; material: ENVO:00002003... | reverse complement strand
TCTACACAAGGAGTATCGTCGGCAGCGTCAGATGTGTATAAGAGACAGTATCTATTCTATGATATGAACTGGTTGTTCTTCTGCGGATGGATGTTCCTGTTCTGTATCATTGTAGTGATAGTAGTCAGTCTGGCAACGAAAGCACCGTCTGAAGAAAAGATACAAGGATTGGTATTCGGTACCTCTACCCCGGCACAATTGGCGGAGACACGCGCCAGCTGGAATCATTGGGATATTATCCATACGGTTATTATCCTGGGTATCACTGCCGCTTTCTATATCTATTTCTGGTAAAATAGTTACAAGCTACGGGCTACAAGTTACGAGTGTCATTTGGCATGATAGCGTAGCCATTTGTAGCTTGTAGCTCGTAACCCGTAACTTAAAGATATATGACAAATAACTATTATAGTTCAAATCCGACCTTTTACGTTGGTATCGACTGCATCATCTTCGGTTTCAACGAAGGAGAACTGAGCCTGTTATTGCTGAAACGAAATTTTCAGCCGGCAATGGGTGAATGGTCTCTAATGGGTGGATTCGTGCAACAAGGTGAAAGTGTGGATAATGCAGCCAAACGTGTACTGGCGGAACTCACCGGTTTGGAAAATGTATATATGGAGCAGGTAGGGTCGTTCGGCGAAGTGGAACGTGATCCGGGAGAACGGGTGATCTCTGTTGCTTATTATGCATTAATCAATATCAATGAGTACGACCGCGAACTGGTGCACCAGCACAATGCCTACTGGGTAAACATCAATGAATTACCACCTCTGATCTTCGACCATCCGCAAATGGTGAAACAGGCACGGGAATTGATGCAGCAAAAAGCATCCACAGAGCCCATCGGCTTCAACCTGTTACCGAAGTTATTCACGCTATCTCAACTGCAAAGCCTCTACGAAGCTATTTACGGTGAACAGATAGACAAGCGTAACTTCCGTAAACGGATAGCCGAAATGGACTACATTGAAAAAACAGATAAGATTGATAAAACAGGTTCCAAACGCGGAGCTGCCTTATACAAATTCAATGAAAAGGCATATCGCAAGGCACCGAATTTTAAACTGTGATAGATAAAATGATAGGGTGATAGGGTGATAGGGTGATAAAGTGATAGGGTGATTATTACCTTTATCACTCTAAAACATTATCACATTAACAAATGAAATTATGCTGGAAGAACTGAAAGAAAAGGTATTCCATGCCAACCTTGAACTGGTGAAGCATGGACTGGTTATCTTCACCTGGGGAAATGTATCGGCTATCGACCGTGAAACGGGACTGGTAGTCATCAAACCCAGTGGTGTAAGTTATGACGATATGAAGGCGGAAGACATGGTAGTGGTGGACCTCGATGGCAAGGTAGTGGAAGGACGATTGAAACCGTCTTCAGACACTCCGACCCACGTGGTACTCTACAAGGCTTTCCCTGAAATCGGCGGTGTGGTACACACCCACTCTACTTATGCTACTGCCTGGGCACAAGCCGGATGTGACATTCCGAATATCGGAACGACACACGCAGATTACTTCCACGATGCCATACCTTGCACGGCAGATATGACAAAGGAAGAAGTGGAAGGAGCGTATGAAATGGAAACCGGAAATGTAATCGTGAAGCGCTTTGAAGGGCTGAACCCTGTACACACGCCGGGAGTACTGGTAAAGAATCACGGCCCCTTCTCTTGGGGAAAAGATGCAAACGATGCTGTACACAATGCAGTGGTAATGGAACAAGTGGCTAAGATGGCAAGCATTGCTTATGCTGTCAATCCGAAACTGACCATGAATCCGCTGTTGGTGGAAAAGCATTTCAACCGCAAGCATGGGCCCAACGCTTATTATGGACAGTAATTTAATAAATGAAAGAATTAACAATTAAAGAATTAAAACATTATGAACGCATTTGATCAATATGAAGTATGGTTCGTGACCGGAGCACAGCTCCTGTACGGAGGTGACGCAGTTATCGCAGTAGACGCACACAGTAATGAAATGGTAGCTGGATTGAACGCCAGCGGCAAACTGCCGGTGAAAGTGGTTTATAAAGGCACGGTAAACTCTTCTAAAGAAGTAACTGAAGCTTTCAAAGCTGCTAACAATGATGAGAAATGTATCGGCGTTATCACCTGGATGCACACTTTCTCTCCTGCCAAAATGTGGATTCACGGTTTGCAGGAACTGAAGAAGCCGTTGCTGCACTTCCATACTCAGTTCAATAAAGAAATTCCTTGGGATACCATGGATATGGACTTCATGAACTTGAACCAGTCTGCCCACGGTGACCGTGAATTCGGCCACATTGTAACCCGTATGCGTAAAAACCGTAAGGTAGTGGTAGGCCACTGGCAAGATGAAAAAGCACAGGGCCAGATTGCAACATGGATGCGTGTTTGCGCCGGATGGGCTGATGCACAAGATATGCTGATTATCCGTTTCGGTGACCAGATGAACAACGTTGCTGTTACTGATGGTGACAAGGTATCTGCTGAACAAGTTTTGGGTTACCACGTAGACTACTGTCCGGTAAACGACCTGATGAAGTACTACAATGCAGTGGAAGACAAAGATGTACAGGCAATGGTAGATACTTACTTCAAAGAATACGATCATGCTGCTGAACTGGAAAAAAACGGAACAGAAGCTTATACCAAAGTATGGAACTCTGCAAAAGCAGAAATCGCTCTCCGTCGTATCCTGAAAGATACAGGTGCTAAAGCATTTACTACCAACTTCAATGACCTCGGTGACTTTGATCAGATCCCGGGACTGGCTTCTCAACGTCTGATGGAAGAAGGTTATGGCTTCGGTGCAGAAGGTGACTGGAAAACTGCCGCTTTGTACCGTACCACATGGTTCATGAGCCAGGGTATGCCGAAAGGTTGTTCTTTCCTGGAAGACTACACCTTGCACTTCGACGGTGAAAAGAGCGCTATCCTCCAGGCACACATGCTGGAAGTTTGCCCGCTGATTGCTGAAGCAAAACCGAAACTGGAAGTACATCGCCTGAGCATCGGTATCGATAGCGAAACTGCACGTCTTGTATTCACCAGCAAGCAAGGTGAAGGCGTAGCCGCTACTATCGTTGACCTGGGTAACCGTTTCCGCCTCATCGTGAACAAGGTAGAATGTATCAAGAGCAAACCGCTGCCCAAACTTCCTGTAGCCAGCGCATTGTGGATTCCGATGCCGAACCTCGAAGTAGGTGCTGCTGCATGGATTCTGGCAGGTGGTACTCACCACACCAGCTTCTCTTATGATCTGACTGTAGAATACTGGGAAGATTATGCAGAAATGGCAGGTATCGAAATGGTAGTTATCGATGAAAATACAACTATCAGCGAGTTCAAGAAAGAACTGCGCATGAATGAAGTATATTACATGTTGAACAAAGCGCTTTGTTGATTATGAAACCAGATGCAAAATCAACCATCGAAGCAGGCAAGGCCATTCTTGGCATAGAATTCGGTTCCACCCGAATCAAAGCTGTTTTGATTGACCAGGAAAACAAGCCCATCGCTCAAGGAAGTCACACCTGGGAGAACCAGTTGGTTGACGGACTTTGGACATATAGCGTTGAGGCCATCTGGTATGGACTGCAAGATTGTTACGCCGACCTTCGCTCAAACGTGAAGAAGCTCTATGACATAGAAATAGAAGCTTTGGCAGCAATCGGTGTCAGCGCCATGATGCATGGTTATATGGCATTCAATGATAAAGAAGAGATTCTCGTGCCCTTCCGTACTTGGAGAAACACCAATACAGGTCAGGCTGCGGCTGCTTTATCAGAGCTGTTCGTTTATAATATTCCTCTGCGTTGGAGCATTTCTCACTTGTATCAGGCTATTCTGGACAACGAAGAACACGTGAAAGATATTAATTATCTGACAACGCTTGCAGGTTTTATCCATTGGCAGATAACCGGTAAAAAGGTATTAGGCATAGGCGATGCATCAGGTATGCTCCCTATAGACCCGGTTACCAAGAACTACTCCGCTGAAATGGTGACCAAGTTCGACGAGTTAATCGCTCCGAAGGGATATGACTGGAAATTACTGGATATTCTTCCCAAGGCATTGCCGGCTGGCGAGAATGCAGGTTTCCTGACACCGGAAGGTGCTAAGATGCTCGACGTATCCGGTCATTTGAAAGCTGGAATACCGGTTTGCCCGCCCGAGGGAGATGCAGGTACCGGTATGGTTGCAACCAATGCCGTTAAGCAGCGTACAGGAAACGTATCGGCAGGTACATCTTCATTCTCCATGATTGTATTGGAGAAAGATTTGTCAAAGCCCTACGAAATGATTGATATGGTTACTACTCCCGATGGAAGTCCCGTAGCCATGGTACATTGCAACAACTGTACGTCCGACCTCAATGCATGGATCAATCTGTTCAAGGAATACCAGGAGCTGCTGGGTATACCTGTAGATATGAACGAAGTATATGGAAAACTCTACAACCATGCCCTGACAGGCAATGCGGATTGTGGTGGTCTCATTTCATTCAATTACATCTCAGGCGAACCTGTAACAGGTTTTGCAGATGGAAGACCGATGTTTGTACGTTCGGCCAATGACAAGTTCAGCCTTGCGAACTTCATGAGAACGCACTTGTATGCTTCTGTCGGTGTCCTCAAGATTGGTAATGACATTCTTTTCAAAGAAGAAAAGGTGAAAGTTGACAGAATCACAGGACACGGAGGTTTGTTCAAGACTAAGAATGTGGGTCAGAGAGTACTTGCAGCAGCATTAAATTCACCGATTTCCGTAATGGAAACTGCCGGTGAAGGTGGTGCCTGGGGTATTGCGTTGCTGGGGTCATTCCTTGTGAACAACGAAAAAAAGCAACCTCTCGATGCTTTCCTGGATGAGCAGGTGTTTGGTGGAGATGCAGGTGTTGAGATAGCGCCTACAGCTGAAGATGTAGCAGGCTTTAACGCATACATCGAAAACTACAAGGCAGCACTGCCCATCGAAGAAGCCGCAGTGAAATTCAAAAAGTAATTCCTACTTCAAGGAATAAACGAATGTAATAGTATAGGGAAAAGCTTCGGCTGCCACGTGGGTGCTGTTGGCACCGGAGCAACTCCCTATACATTCGTTCTACAAGCTCGGACAATTCATTGAATCCGGCAAAGCATCGTTGCCCGTTCAGGCAAAGTACCGTTGCTCGCTCAGGTGAAACACTGTCACTCGCTCAGGTGAAACATCGTCACCCGCTCAGGTGAAACATCGTCACCCGCTCAGGTGAAGCACCTTCGTCAGTAAGCAAATAATCTCTATACCTCAAATATAATATAATATGAAATCGATCCTTATTACTTACCTGTTCCTTTTTTGTTTTCTCCTGACCGGGAAAGCTCAAACCCAACAAGAAGTTTCCTATTTCCCTCTGCAAGATGTTAAGCTGTTGGAAAGCCCCTTCCTGCAAGCGCAACAGACTGACTTACATTACATCATGGCCATGGAGCCCGACCGCCTGCTCGCCCCTTTCCTGCGCGAAGCCGGACTGACGCCCAAAGCGCCAAGTTATACCAACTGGGAAAACACCGGACTGGACGGACACATCGGCGGACATTACATTTCCGCACTCTCCATGATGTATGCCGCTACCGGAGACACAGCCATATACCGTCGGCTGAACTATATGCTGAACGAACTACATCGTGCACAGCAAGCCGTAGGCACCGGATTCATCGGAGGAACTCCCGGAAGCCTGCAACTTTGGAAAGAAATTAAAGCTGGGAATATCCGTGCCGGAGGTTTCGACCTCAACGACAAATGGGTACCCCTATACAATATACACAAGACTTATGCCGCACTGCGCGACGCTTACCTCTATGCCGGAAGCGACCTTGCCCGCCAGATGTTAGTGGCCCTCACCGACTGGATGATAGACATCACCGCAGGACTCACCGACCAACAAATGCAAGACATGCTCCGCAGCGAACACGGAGGACTGAACGAAACTTTCGCTGATGTTGCCGAAATCACAGGTGACAAGAAATACCTGGAACTGGCACGCCGCTTCTCCCATAAAGTAATTCTGGACCCTCTTGTGAAGGATGAAGACCGCCTGACAGGCATGCATGCCAACACACAGATACCGAAGGTTATCGGCTACAAACGTATCGCCGATCTTGCACAAGACCAGAACTGGGATCACGCCGCCCGCTTCTTCTGGAACACAGTGGTAAATCATCGTTCCGTCTGCATTGGTGGCAACAGTGTACGCGAGCACTTTCATCCGGCAGACAATTTCACATCCATGCTTAATGATGTGCAAGGTCCGGAGACTTGTAATACTTACAACATGCTTCGCCTGACGAAGATGCTTTACCAGACTTCTCCCGACATTCGTTTTGCCGATTATTACGAACGTGCTTTATATAATCATATCCTTGCCTCACAACAGCCAACAAAGGGTGGATTTGTTTACTTCACCCCTATGCGTCCGGGACACTACCGCGTTTATTCGCAGCCGGAAACATCCATGTGGTGTTGCGTCGGTTCCGGATTGGAGAATCACACCAAATACGGAGAGTTTATTTACGCCCATGCAAAGGATACGCTGTATGTAAACCTCTTCATCCCCTCCCGTCTGACCTGGAAAGAGAAAAAGATAACCCTGGTACAGGAAACCCGTTTCCCCGACGAAGAGCAAATCAGATTCCGCGTGGAAAAGAGCAAGAAGAAAGCATTCAGCCTCAAACTCCGTTACCCCTCCTGGGCTAAAGGCGCCAGCGTTTCCGTTAATGGAAAAGTACAAGAAACGAATGCCCAACCGGGAGAGTACCTGACCATTCACCGCAAATGGAAAGCCGGAGATGAAATCACACTGAATATGCCCATGCAGGTTGCCTTGGAGCAAATACCGGATCGGGAAAATTTCTATGCATTCATGTATGGCCCCATCGTACTTGCCAGCCCCACAGGGACAGAGAATATGGACGGGCTTTATGCAGATGACAGCCGTGGCGGGCACATTGCCCATGGCAAACAGATTTCCATGCAAGAAATACCGATGCTGATAGGTTCCGCCGCGTCTCTACCTCAATCACTCCGGAAGATAAACGATGACTTGGTTGCATTTACTTATACCGGTAGTGTCTATCCGGCACAGAAAGAAGCGCTGAAATTGATTCCTTTCTTCCGTCTTCACGATTCTCGTTATGCCGTTTATTTCCATCAGGTAACCGAAGCTGAAGTAGAAAGTATCCGCAAAGAAGTGGCATTGAGCGAGCGTAAAGCAATGGAACTTGCCAACCAGACTGTAGATCTCATTTTCCCCGGCGAACAACAGCCTGAATCAGATCATGGTATTCAGTATGAGCAGGCAGAAACTGGAATCAATAAAGACCGTCATTTCCGGCGTGCCAAAGGTTGGTTCAGTTATAACCTCAAAGTAAAAGAGGAAGCCAGCCAGCTGATGATCACTGTACGGAAAGAGGATTATACCAAGGTAGCCATCCTTCTTAACAATGAAAAACTGACCGTTAGCCCTACGATCAGCAAACCTGATAAAGAGGGTTTTATAACGATCTGTTATTCTTTACCCCAAAAGTTAAGTACAGGTAGCTATCCGATACGCTTCAGTCCGGACGGAACGGAGTGGACACCTGCCATTTATGAGGTCCGCTTACTCAAATAAAATAGCCTTAGTCAGAAATATATCATAAAGCAAAAGAACATGAAGAAGATTGTTTTACTCTCCGCCCTCCTGGCTATTTCAGGTGCTTTAACGGCACAGGAAGTACAAGGGCCGGACGGTGCATTAAAAGTAAATGTGGAGTTAAAGGATGGAAGTCCCGTCTATTCCGTTCATTATAACAATAAAACATTCCTGGAGCCTTCTCCGCTGGGATTGAAAACCAGCATCGGAGATTTCTCCGCAGGACTGAAACAACTGGGACATCAGGTACGTACGATTGATGAGACTTACACAATGCCGCATGCAAAGGTAAGCCGTGTACACTATCAAGCCAATGAGTTGGTGTGCAACTATCTGAATGAAAAGGGGGATACTTTACAAGTTATCTTCCGGGTAAGCAACAATGATATTGCACAAGCCTATCGGATTGCTTCTCCCAAGCATACACACTGCATTATTGAGAAAGAAGCAACCGGATTCGATTTTCCTTCATACACCACAACTTTCATTACTCCCCAGGCTCCTGCGGGAGACGGATGGATGGGTACTAAGCCAAGCTATGAAGAAGAATATACACTGGATGAGGCTATTGGTACGCCTTCACGTTACAAACTGGGCTATACATTCCCGGCTCTCTTTCATGTAGGTAATGACGGATGGGTGTTAGTTTCCGAAACCGGTGTAAGCAGCCATTATGCAGGAACAAAGCTCAGCGAAGGAACTCAAGACGGTTTGTACACCATTGCTTTTCCGGAAAAAGCAGAGAATGGCGGTGTAGGTGATGCAACCATTGCAGCATCCATCCCCTCCCTGACATCTTGGAAAACCATTACCGTAGGTGAGACCCTGAAACCAATTGTTGAGACGACCTCTGCCTACGACAATGTACGCCCGCTCTACGAACCGACACAGGTTTATCAACCCGGTCGCTCTACCTGGAGCTGGATACTCTGGCAAGATGCCAGTTGTAATTATAAGGATCAGCAGACTTTTATTGATCTTGCAGCTACCATGGGATACGAATATATCCTTATTGATGCGTTATGGGACAAACAAATCGGTTATGAGAATATGCCCTCGCTCATTGCCTACGCCCAGTCAAAGGGAGTGGATGTTCTTCTCTGGTACAACTCCAACGGAAGCTGGAATGACGCTCCGCAAGGTCCAAAACATCGTTTAGACAGTGCACCGGCCCGCCAGAAAGAAATGGCCTGGATGAAAACCCTGGGTGTAAAAGGCATTAAGGTAGATTTCTTTGGCGGTGATAAACAAGCCACCATGAAACTCTACGAAGACATACTGACCGATGCCAACCAATATGGAATCGCTGTTGTATTCCACGGTTGTACCTTACCGCGTGGCTGGGAACGCATGTATCCGAATCATATGAGCAGTGAAGCAGCATTGGTATCTGAGAATTTGGTATTCGGGCAATATCATGCCGACAAAGAAGCTCAACGAAGTACATTGTACCCCTTCATCCGCAATGCAGTTTCAGCTATGGACTTCGGCGGTGTATTTTTCAACAAACATTTCTCCAAAGATGGAGTCAGCGGTACACTTCGTAAAACGACCGATGCCTTCCAGATTGCTACATCTGTTCTCTACCAGTCAGGTATCCAGCACTTCGGCATCACTCCCAATAACCTGACGGAGCAACCGGAGTTTATTCTCGATTTCATGAAAAAAGTACCTACCGTGTGGGATGAAACGCGCTTCATTGACGGCTATCCCGGCAAATATTGCGCTGTAGCCCGTCGATACGGTAATCAATGGTACATTGCCGCCACCAATGCCACCGAGCAACCCATGAAACTGAATTTGTCTTTACCGTGGCTGACGAATCAGCAAGTTTCCATCATCCATGATAACGAAGCCCGCACTGCCAGTCTTTCGCAAGGCACCGTCAACAAAAAAGGTATCCTTACCATCGAAATGCAACCGATGGGTGGAGCCATGATTTATACTAAATAACATTACGAACATCATGTAACTAATAACCATTATGAGAAACAAACTATTATTCAGCAGCGTTCTTTTAGCTGCATCTGTATCGCTGTCCGCACAAAAGAGTGCAACGATCACGCTTCATGCCGACCAAGGCACACAAGTTATCCCCAAAGAAATTTACGGCCAGTTTGCCGAACATCTGGGTACCTGTATCTATGGTGGACTTTGGGTAGGAGAAAATTCGGATATTCCCAATATCAAAGGTTATCGTACCGATGTATTCAATGCATTGAAAGAACTCCAGGTTCCCGTACTTCGTTGGCCGGGTGGCTGTTTTGCCGATGAATATCACTGGATGGACGGTATCGGTCCGAAAGAGAACCGCCCCAAAATGGTAAACAATAATTGGGGAGGCACAATTGAAGACAACAGTTTCGGTACACATGAGTTCCTCAACCTCTGCGAAATGCTGGGTACTGAACCTTACATCAGCGGAAATGTGGGTAGTGGTACTGTAGAAGAACTGGCAAAATGGGTAGAATACATGACTTCCGAAGGAGACTCTCCGATGGCAAGACTTCGTCGCCAGAACGGCCGTGACAAAGCATGGAAAGTGAAATACCTCGGTGTCGGTAACGAAAGCTGGGGCTGCGGCGGAAGCATGCGTCCTGAATATTATGCTGATTTATATCGCCGCTACTCCACTTACTGCCGCAACTACGACGGCAACCATCTGTTTAAGATTGCCAGTGGTGCCAGCGATTACGATTATAACTGGACTAAAGTCCTGATGGATCGCGTAGGCGGACGTATGAATGGACTCTCTCTCCATTATTACACCGTAACCGGCTGGAGCGGAAGTAAGGGAGCAGCCACAAAGTTCGACAAAGACGATTATTACTGGACAATGGGTAAATGCCGTGAGATAGAAGACGTTATCAAAAAGCACTGCGCCATCATGGACGAATACGATCCTAAAAAGCACGTAGCCCTCATGCTCGATGAGTGGGGTACCTGGTGGGACGAAGAACCCGGCACTATCCCAGGACACCTTTACCAGCAAAATACATTACGTGACGCTTTCGTCGCCTCTCTTAGCTTCGACATCTTCCACAAATACACCGACCGTCTGAAAATGGCAAATATTGCCCAGATAGTAAATGTATTGCAATCCATGATCCTGACAAAAGGTAAAGACATGGTGCTGACTCCCACTTATTATGTATTCAAGATGTACAATGTACACCAGGATGCCACTTACCTCCCACTCGACCTGAACTGCGAAATCATGGATGTACGCGATAATCGCAAAGTGCCTATGGTAAGTGCCACAGCTTCTAAAGACAAGGACGGCAAAATTCACATCTCAATGTCTAATATCGATGCCGACAATGCACAGGAAGTTACTATCAACCTGCCGGACGTAAAGGCAAAGAAAGCCGTTGGTGAAATCTTAACTTCTGCCAACCTGACGGATTACAACTCTTTTGAGAACCCTAATAATATAAAATTAGCTCCGTTCAAAGAGGTAAAAATCAATAAAGGCATACTGAAGATAAAACTACCAGCCAAGTCTATTGTTACTATAGAGTTACAGTAAATCAGTCTGAAAGGCTTATTGTATTTCAAACAAGAAGCAGGTGGAAGTGCCGCAAAAAAAGAGGCTCTTTCTATGTTGCGAATTACGCATAAAGAGTTATCTTTGTCGCTGTTAAAATTAACAAGTGACACTTCAACCTGCTTTATTATAGTATTCAAATCAAATAAATATCAATATGAACGACAACAAACTTATGAACCGTGCAGCGGATAACATCCGTATCCTCGCTGCTTCTATGGTTGAGAAAGCTAATTCCGGTCACCCAGGCGGTGCCATGGGCGGTGCCGATTTTGTGAACGTACTCTTCTCTGAGTTTCTGGTGTATGATCCCGAAAATCCTGCATGGGAAGGTCGTGACCGCTTCTTCCTGGACCCGGGTCACATGTCACCGATGCTCTACTCTCAGTTGGCATTGACAGGCAAATTCACATTGGATGAACTGAAGGAATTCCGCCAATGGGACAGCCCCACTCCGGGACACCCTGAACGCGACATCATGCGTGGTATTGAAAACACTTCCGGTCCGCTCGGTCAAGGTCATACATTCGCAGTGGGTGCAGCTATCGCAGCTAAATTCATGAAAGCCCGTTTCGAAGAAGTGATGCAGCAAACCATCTACGCTTATATTTCGGACGGTGGTGTACAGGAAGAAATTTCTCAAGGTGCAGGTCGTATCGCAGGTGCACTGGGATTGGATAACCTCATCATGTTCTATGATGCCAATGACATCCAGCTTTCTACTGAAACCAAAGACGTAACTATCGAAGATACTGCCAAGAAATATGAAGCTTGGGGCTGGAAGGTTCTCAAGATCAACGGTAATGATCCCGATGCTATCCGTGGCGCTTTGAACGAAGCGAAAGCAGAAAACGAACGTCCTACCCTGATTATCGGTCATACCGTAATGGGTAAAGGTGCACGCAAGGCAGATGGCAGCAGCTACGAAGCTAACTGTGCTACTCACGGTGCTCCTCTGGGTGGTGACGCTTACGTAAATACCATCAAGAACCTGGGTGGTGATCCGACAAATCCATTCGTAATCTTCCCCGAAGTGAAGGAACTGTACGCAAAGCGTGCTGCCGAACTGAAGGAAATTATGGCTAAGAAATATGCTGCTAAATCAGAATGGGCAAAGGCTAATCCTGAAAAGGCTGCCAAACTCGACCTGTTCTTCTCTGGTAAAGCCCCTGAAGTAAACTGGGCAGCTATCGAGCAAAAAGCAGGTGCTGCTACACGTGCTGCATCAGCTACTGTACTGGGCGCTCTTGCTACTCAGGTAGAAAACATGATCGTTGCTTCCGCCGACCTTTCAAACTCTGATAAGACAGACGGCTTCCTGAAAAAGACGCATGCTTTCAAGAAAGGTGATTTCAGCGGTGCATTCTTCCAGGCTGGTGTTGCCGAACTGACTATGGCTTGCTGCTGTATCGGTATGGCACTGCATGGTGGTGTAATCCCTGCTTGTGGAACATTCTTCGTATTCTCTGACTATATGAAACCTGCCGTACGTATGGCTGCACTGATGGAAGTTCCCGTGAAGTTCATCTGGACACACGATGCCTTCCGTGTAGGTGAAGACGGTCCTACTCACGAACCGGTAGAACAGGAAGCTCAGATCCGCCTGATGGAAAAACTGAAAAACCATAAAGGCCACAACTCTATGTTGGTTCTCCGTCCCGCAGATGCAGAAGAAACAACAATTGCATGGAAACTGGCTATGGAGAATACTACTACTCCGACCGGTTTGATCTTCTCTCGTCAGGATATCGTTATGTTACCTGCTGGAAACGACTACTCTCAGGCTGCTAAGGGTGCTTACATCGTAGCAGGTTCTGATGAAAATCCGGATGTAATATTGGTAGCCTCGGGGTCAGAAGTATCTACGCTGGTGGCAGGAACTGAATTATTGCGCAAAGACGGCGTGAAAGTACGTATCGTATCTGCTCCTTCCGAAGGTTTGTTCCGCAGCCAGGCTCCGGGATATCAGGAAGGTGTTATCCCTGCTGACGCAAAAGTCTTCGGTCTGACAGCCGGTCTGCCTGTAAACCTGCAAGGTTTGGTAGGTGCTCACGGTAAAGTTTGGGGATTGGAATCTTTCGGTTTCTCAGCTCCTTACAAAGTACTGGATCAGAAGTTAGGTTTTACTGCTGATAACGTTTATAAGCAAGTAAAAGCAATGTTATAAAAAGCCCTGGTGCATACCGGGCGAATGATTATTCGCCCCTACAGGTTGTAACAGGCTTGTAGGGGCGAAATATTTTTCACCTGGTATCCCATCATAGAGCCTATAAATCAATCATACTACAACAGAAAATGAAAACAATTGGAATTTGTTCCGACCACGCCGGATTTGAATTGAAACAATACGTCAAGGGGTGGTTGGAAACTAAAGGATGGGAATACAAAGACTTCGGAACCTATACAACGGAGAGCTGCGACTATGCAGACTTTGCTCATCCCTTGGCATTGGCCGTTGAAGCCGGAGAGTGTTACCCGGGTATTGCTATCTGCGGAAGTGGTGAAGGCATCAGCATGACACTGAACAAACATCAGGGCATCCGTGCTGCGCTTTGCTGGACTGCGGAAATTGCTCATCTGGCTCGTCAGCATAATGATGCCAATGTACTCGTCATGCCGGGACGTTTTATCAGCACAGAAGAAGCTGATATGATTATGAGAGAATTCTTCAGCACACAGTTTGAGGGTGGACGTCATCAGAAGCGTATTGATAAGATACCGGTGAAATAATCATCCCAGCTTAAAAATTGCACTTGCAGGTGCGAGAACTGACACTTGCGGTAGTGTAAGGTAACGCTTGCGGATGTGTAAGGCAACACTTGCAGTAGTGAAGGCTTACACACCCGCAAGTGTTTTTTAGTTTATATACCTTTCAATGGCCTAAGAAGCATAAACACATCAAATTTTACACATTTTATGCCAAAAACTCTTCCCTCTAATAGAGCCACTTTGCGTACTTTTGCCCACAGATCTAATAACCATTAAAAGTAAAACTGGAAACGCATGAAAAAAGTACTCGGAATTATTTCCCTGCTTCTCTCGGTCACATTGGCAACTGCCAACTCGATAGATTTCGATAAGGCTTTCAAGGAGAGTACAAAGATTGAAAAGCAAATCAAGAAAACATCTTTCCCCAAGCAGACGTATCTCATTACGGACTTTGGCGCCAAGCCCGACACCCCGGATGCTCCCTGTCATGAGGCAATCAATCAGGCTATCGTTACATGTTGCCTGAATGGTGGTGGCACGGTTATAGTTCCCAAAGGTACATTCTACACAGGTCCCATCACACTGAAAAGCAACGTCAACTTTCATGTAGAAGAAGGAGCCGTATTGAAATTTTCAACCGATCAAAGCCTCTACTTTCCCGGAGTTATCACCCGTTGGGAAGGAATAGACTGCTATAATGCCCGCCCGTTGATTTATGCATACGGTGAAACAAATATCGCCATCACTGGTAAAGGGACTATCGACGGACAAGGCTCCAACGAAACTTGGTGGCCTATGTGTGGCGCTCCCCGTTATGGCTGGAAAGAGGGTATGGTGGCACAACGCAACGGAGGACGGGAACGCCTGCTGATGTACGGTGAAACCTCCACTCCTATTTATAAGCGTATAATGACACCTGAAGACGGATTACGTCCGCAACTCATCAACCTGTACTCATGTAATACAGTGCTGATAGAAGATGTAACTTTATTGAATTCTCCTTTCTGGGTTATTCACCCGCTATTCTGCGAAAGTCTCACCGTACGCGGCGTATACGTTTACAATCGTGGCCCCAATGGCGATGGCTGCGATCCCGAATCCTGCAAAAATGTATTGATAGAGAACTGTACCTTCGATACCGGAGATGACTGTATTGCTATCAAGTCCGGACGTAACCAGGACGGACGCAAATGGGGTGTTCCCAGCGAAAACATCATTGTACGCGGTTGCTATATGAAAAAAGGACATGGCGGTGTAGTCATCGGTAGCGAAATCTCCGGCGGATATCGCAACCTGTATGTAGAAAACTGTAAGATGGATAGCCCAGACCTCGACCGTGTTATCCGCATCAAGACCAGCACCTGCCGCGGCGGACTGATTGAAAATGTATTCGTGCGTAACGTCACCGTAGGACAGTGTCGCGAAGCCGTGCTGCGCATCAACCTCCAATACGAAAACCGTGAGAACTGCAACCGTGGTTTCACTCCTACTGTCCGCAACGTTCACCTGAAAAATGTAACCTGCGAAAAAAGTAAGCTTGGCGTCCTCATTATCGGCCTCGACGACGATGATCATGTATACAATATCAGTGTTGAGGACTCCCACTTTAATAATGTTGCCAAAGATGGAAATGAGATAAAAGGAGCTAAAGACGTTACGTTCAAAAATCTCTATATAAATGGAAAACTTGTAAAGTAGCAAAACCACATTTTATATCATATAAACCCGAAG
>ENA-OZGG01000449-OZGG01000449.1-human-gut-metagenome-genome-assembly--contig:-NODE-449-length-16275-cov-5.104377_pt1 | contig 16275 bp, 12 predicted proteins | sample MGYA00244659_ERZ653664 | MGnify/ENA primary metagenome ERZ653664 (study PRJEB26926, sample SAMN06165233) | human gut metagenome | biome: ENVO:00009003; feature: ENVO:2100002; material: ENVO:00002003... | reverse complement strand
AATACAGATTTTGTAATGAATATAATCAGGGAATTTACTCCCGATAATACTATAGAATTTTTTAATACAATCGGTGTGCTTACCAGGATACGGTCTATGAGTTCAAAAGACGCCAATCCGGCTGCTGGATATGTCTATCCCCACTCAGATCAGGCTTCTACAGTTGCTGATTCTCTGACAAGAGAAGCACAACGGCTTGGTGTTGTTATTATATATGAGGCTGATGTCACAGGAATATCTGCTGCGGGAGATAGTGGCTCTGCCGGTTTATGGGAAGTAAGCTACAAGCTTAATGATGAATTGCGCAGCATAAGAGCTTCAAAAGTAATAATTGCTGCCGGTTCCAAGGCTTCACCCAAGTCAGGCTCCGATGGGAGCGGATACAGGCTTGCCAGGCAGCTTGGTCATCGTATAATCCGTCCTCTTCCGGCACTTGTACAGCTTGAATCATCCTGCCGGCTATGCAAAAATATTGCAGGTGTGAGGCAGGATGCCGCTATACGGCTTGAATCCGATTCCGGCGTGACTGCCAAAGCCAGAGGTGAGATACAGTTCACTGATTACGGATGTTCCGGAATACCCGTATTTCAGGTAAGCAGACACGCTGTCAGAGCTTTGTCTGAAGGCAGGGAGGTAACTGCATGTATAGATCTGCTGCCTGACATGACAACAGAACATATTAATGCTTTTATCCGTGCATCAGCTGCCCATAATTCTCAAAGCACACTGCTTGATGTAATTGCGGGAATGTTGAACATGAAGCTTGCAAAAGCCATGCTGGACAGCCTTGGAATAAAGTACCGCTTTTTGGCATGCAATTGCAATGAAAGGGATATTAACGTAATATCACATCTTATAAAGGAATTCCGGATGCAGCTTACCGGATACAAATCATTTGAAAATGCGCAGATCTGCATTGGTGGTGTCAGTCTTGAAGATGTCAACGGACTTACTCTCGAATCAAAGCTCGCACATGGAATATATTTTTGCGGAGAGATACTTGATGTTGATGGGATATGCGGAGGATATAATCTTCAATGGGCGTGGAGTTCAGGACATCTTGCAGGAATAATGGCTGCACAGGACCAACTGCGAACAGAAAGGCGGAATCAGTAGTGATTAGAATTAACAATATACGTCTTAGGCCGGGACATGATGAAAGAGCTATTTATAATGCTGTGGCAAAACAGCTTCACAAAGACATACATGATATAGCAGCAATAACAATAGCAAGGCGTTCTATCGATGCAAGGCGCCACCCTGACATATTTTACATATATTCAGTCAACGCTGAACTCAAAAAAAAGAAAGACGAACAGGCAATTCTTGCACGCGCAGCCAAAAGACGCGGACAGACAGACATTACGGCTGCTGATGAAACAGAGTATGTATTCCCGCTTACACAGGATGACTTTACAGGAGCCGGATACAAAAGACCCGTCATTGCCGGATTTGGACCGGCCGGAATGTTTGCAGGTCTTATGCTTGCACGCTGCGGGTTGAAACCGATTATTCTTGAACGCGGGCAGGCTGTTGAAGAACGTCAGAAAACAGTTGAAGAGTTCTGGGCATCCGGCAGACTTGACACAGAATCCAATGTTCAGTTTGGTGAGGGCGGTGCCGGTACATTCTCAGACGGCAAACTTAATACTTCAGTAAAAGACGCCGGACACAGAATGAAAGAAGTTCTTAAAACATTTGCGGATATGGGTGCCGATGAATCGGTAACATATGTAAACAAGCCGCATATCGGCACCGATGTACTATGCAGGGTAGTCCGTAACATCCGCGAAGAGATAATACGCCTTGGCGGGGAAGTGCGTTTTAATACATTTTTTGAGAATTTTGAATGTGCCGACGGATATCTCAGCTCCGTCAATACACGCAACGTACGTACGGGGCAGTGTGAGCGTATAGATACCGATCATCTGATAATTGCACTCGGACACAGTTCACGCGATACATTCAGAATGCTGTATGAGCGCAATATTGACATGATTCCGAAAGCATTTGCGGTAGGCGTCAGGATAGAACATCCACAGAGCCTTATCGACTATAATGCATATGGAGATACCGGCTACAGACTTCCGGCGGCTGACTACAAACTCACACATCAGACTGACAAAGGGCGCGGAGTGTATTCTTTCTGCATGTGCCCGGGAGGATATGTTGTGAATGCATCCTCAGAAGATGGCATGACTGCAGTCAACGGCATGAGCTATTCGGGACGTGACAGCAGCAACGCCAACAGTGCGATTATCGTAACCGTGACGCCTGATGATTACAGATTTCCCGGTCATGAACTGTCACCTCTTGATGGCGTTGAATTCCAGAGAAATCTTGAACGCGCTGCTTATGAAGCAGGAGGCGGATTGGTACCTGTGCAGCTTCTCGGAGATTTTATCAGTAATGTTGAATCTACTGAGCTGGGAAGTGTTACTCCTAATATAAAAGGCTGTTACAGACTTGCCAATGTCCGCAAAGTGCTACCGGCTTTTGTCGGTGATTCAATTGCAGAGAGCATTCCGGCTTTTGCACGTTCCATACACGGATACGACATGGCGGATGCCGTTGTATCCGGTGTTGAGAGCAGGACTTCGAGTCCATTGAGAATCATCCGCAATAACGACACGTTTGAGTCTAATATACACGGTATATATCCGTGCGGAGAAGGCGCAGGTTACGCAGGCGGCATAACTTCGGCAGCAATGGACGGAATAAAAATTGCTGAAAAATGCGCTCTAAGTATCTATTCCAAAATAAGAATATAGTGACTTGATTAAGTAATTGTGTTATAATGGTTTTCGTAAAATTTTGCATAATGGAGCTTACAATGAGTACTTACAGGGAATCTTTAAAAGACAGAAAGAGAATAGTTGTTAAGATAGGATCATCATCACTAATGCATCCCGAGACAGGCAAGCTTGATCTTGTTAAGATAGAAAAGCTTATAAGAATACTTTGCGATATCCGCAATTCAGGCAAAGATGTCGTTCTTGTATCTTCGGGTGCAATTGCTGTTGGCAGAATGGCGATAGGTCTTAATGAACGTCCGGATGAACTTCCGGTTAAACAGGCTTGTGCTGCGATAGGACAGGCGCGCCTTATGATGGTATACCAGAAGATATTTGCGGAATACAGCCAGATTACTGCACAGGTACTTATGACAAAATATTCAATAATTAACGGAGTAAGCCGTCAGAATGCAGAGAATACATTCAAAGAACTTCTCAGTCTCGGAGTAATTCCGGTTGTTAACGAGAATGATACCGTGTCAACTGACGAGATTCAGCATGTACAGACATTCGGTGATAATGACAGGCTGTCAGCAATTGTATCTTATCTTATAGGCGCTGACCTTCTTATACTCCTCTCAGATATCGACGGATTATATACAGACGACCCAAAAGTCAATAAAGATGCAAAGTTCATAGAAGAGATTGACAAAGTCGATGACAGTCTGTTTACAATGGGCAAGTCATCTTCAGGCAGTTCAGTAGGCACAGGCGGCATGTCTGCAAAGCTCGTTGCTGCCAAGATTGCTACATATTCGGGTGCAGACATGGTTATAACCAATGCGGACAATATTGGCAATATTGAGAAAATTATTCATGGCGGCAATGTCGGAACATTGTTCCATTCAGATAAGAAAGACAGTTTTGACCTGCTTAAAATGATAGAATAAGATTGGAGTTAATGCGTGGATATTAAGCTGATTCGCAATTACAACGGCGACAAATGCATACCTGTCGAAGACAGTATGGTGCTTATGATCTCAGATGCAGGCTACCGTCTTAATGAGTTCACAGGCGTGCAGTATATGCTTGTAGATGTAGACAGTAATGCCAAGCAGGAAATCATGCCCGGCACCGACAAATTCGACATATATCAGTTCACGGATGTAACGGGTACACACGATTATATTTACTTTACGACAGCAGTACGTAATTCATCAGATGGAGTTACTGTTGATATTATACGATACGATATAAGAAGTGGCGAAGGTGTCCCGATACATTCACAGAATTATTTTCTGTCAGAGCTGGTTCACAAGAAAATCAAAGTCATAGCTGCTGACGAAGAATATCTGATAGTACAGACACAGCATGAAGTATCATCCAGATCAGACACATCATGTACCAAGATGGAAGATATCTATCTTTACAGTATATCAACGGGCCGGAGAACGCAGATATCAGATCCTGTATTATCAGCATCAGGTATAGAATCGATTATACCGCTTGATGGTAATATATGTGCAATTAAGATAGGAATATCCAATCTGGAGTATAAGCTCTACGGAGTTCATGATGACAAATGCAATGAACGTGAGATAATCGGAACTGTTAATTTCAGACAGTTTTTATCTGACCTGGTTCTGAAAAAAGAACAGATGGCTATAGATATACTTGACGAAAACAGTGATGATACAACGATTCCCCACATGAAAGTAATGAATGGATGCGTCATCTATTCAAAAGTTGAATTGTCAAGCCAGAAGGAAGAGATTATCGCATTTGATTACTCAGGCGGCGTAACGAGAGTACGTGTAAATGATTCTGTCCGTGTATTTGAAGAATGGCAGATATATCTTATAAATGATACATTATACTCCCTGCAGACAGATGACCGATACACCCGTTTTGTTAATCTTGATACACAGAAATGTGAATGGAAACTTGGCAGTGAATACAAAGTAATATATATAATGAATGATATAATAGTTGTGTCACGTCACACAGACAAAAAGCTTTTTCTCAAGGAATCTGATTATATTCTTGTCTATCGTTTTCCTGATACAGACAGATATGTTCTTAGTGAAAAAGCGTGCTGTCAGGGCTGTGTGGTTACCACGGATGATAATCTGCTGATATTCTGCGGTTAGCATCTGAACTGTCTTCATAGCCGTACAACATATACATTCTTATACAAAAATTAATGGAGAGCTGATATATGATAACACAAAAAGACATAGACAGAATCAACGAGTTATACCGCAAGTCCAAAGCAGAAGGACTTACCGAAGATGAGGCTTTAGAACAGAAAGCCTTAAGGAAAGCTTACGTTACAGCTTTCCGTGATAATCTGCGAGGAACTCTTGAGACAATTAAGATTCAGAATCCCGACGGAAGCATTATTGATGTAAAAGAACGCCATGAAGAAAAAATGAAAAAAGAGGCAGAAGAAGCATTTGAAAAAGGCAATTAACAGTGATAAGTCTGATATAAGAAAGCACATCAAAAAGATCCGCAATGCGATACCTCAGGAATATTCAGATATGGCGCAGCAGACCATTTTTAACAGAATATCACATATCACCGGGCTGGCAGAAAAGACGCATATATTATGCTACGTCAGCTATAGCAGTGAAGTCAGCACACTCAGATTTATTGATGAAGCACTTCATTGTAACAGAAAACACATATATGTCCCAAGAGTAGAAGGTAATCATATTATGAACTTTTATGAGATTCATGATATGTCAACCGAACTTGTCCCCGGAGCATACGGAATACCTGAACCTGTGGCCTCAGCTACAAAATTTCCGGATAATGTGCCGGATAGAGAAGCACTTATGATAGTACCGGGACTTGCATTTGATGCAGATTGTAACCGGATAGGATATGGTGGAGGATTCTATGATACATACCTGGCCATGCATCCTGACATGCTGAAGGTTGCGGTTGCATTTGACTGTCAGATAATTGACAGCTGCCCGGATGTTGAAGTAACAGACATAAAACCTGATATCATTGTCACAGAAAAGCGGGTTATTGAGCGGAGGTAATAATGGACGAATTAGAAAGCATCGGTATTAAAGCAAAAGAAGCATCCAGATGGATTGGAAGCCTGGGGACTAACGAAAAGAATGCAATATTAAAGCATGTTGCAATGCAGCTTAAAGATAATGCTGAATATATAATCAGTGAGAATAACAAAGATTACGATATTGCAAAGGCCAACGGAATGTCTCCTGCAATGCTTGACCGTCTTCAGCTTACAATGAAGCGTATTGACGGAATGACAGAAGGTCTGCTTCAGGTTGTTGACCTTGAAGATCCTATTGGTGAAGTTACATCTATGAAGAGACGGCCTAATGGTCTTCAGATTGGACAGATGACTGTGCCGCTCGGAGTTATTGCAATAATATATGAGTCAAGACCTAATGTGACTGCTGATGCATTCGGCCTTTGCTTTAAAGCCGGTAATGCTGTTATATTAAGGGGTGGAAGTGATTCAATATTATCCAACAAGGCTATTGTAAAAGTCATACGTGATGCCATCGAAAGCATGGGTGGATGTGCAGATACTATACAGCTTATAACAGATACAACACACGAATCTGTCAACAGGCTGATGAAGATGAATGATTATGTTGATGTCATAATTCCAAGAGGCGGTGCAGGACTTATTAAAAATGTAGTCAATAACAGCACTGTCCCTGTAATAGAGACAGGTACCGGCAATTGTCACATCTATGTTGATGAAAGTGCCGATATTGATATGGCAGCAAATATAATTAATAATGCCAAGACACAGCGTATTGGCGTATGCAATGCATGTGAGTCACTTGTTATACATTCAGCTGCAGCTCCTGTGGCTATACCAGCAATAGCAGACATACTTTCAAAAAGTAATGTGCAGATGCGTGGTGATGACAGGGCATGTGCCATTGACGCACGTCTTATACCTGCATCCGAAGAAGACTGGGGACGCGAATATCTTGATTATATAATATCAATAAAGACCGTTGACAGTATAGATGAGGCAATTGAGCACATTAACCGTTACAATACCGGTCATTCAGAGTCAATCATAACAAATGATTATAATAATTCGCAGAAATTTCTGAATGAGATAGATGCGGCGGCTGTATATGTTAATGCCTCAACAAGATTTACAGACGGATTTGAATTCGGATTCGGCGCTGAGATCGGGATAAGTACACAGAAGCTTCACGCCAGAGGTCCTATGGGGCTTAAGGCACTTACGACCCGGAAGTATATTATATACGGCAGCGGTCAGATACGCTAATTTAATAATCTGCATATATGATGTAATGTACGGAAGGGGGAACTTCAATGCTTCAGATAAATAACAGCAGTGAACTTCAATATTTCCTTGATGTTCTTGACTTAATCGGACAATCAACGGATGATTATCTTTATTTTTATGATCTTGATAAGGATTATTATGCCATTTCAGAGCGCGCAACAAGGGCATTTGCATTAAAAGATTCCAGATTCTACAATGCTTCTTCAGTGCTCGGCAATCTTTTTTATCCTGATGATGCTGAATATGTGCTTAAAGATATTGAACAGATACACAAAGGGATTCGTAAAGAGCATAATATTGAATATCGCTGGCTTGACAAATATGGTAATCCTGTATGGATTTGCTGCCGTGGTTCCGTTATACAAAAGGAGGACCATCCTGCATATCTTGTGGGAGTAATAACCGAGCTGGGAAAGCAGAACAGAATTGACAAGATAACAGGTCTGTATAACAGCGGTGTCCTTCGTGACAGAATAACATTCATGAGTGAAGTTGGAGAAAGTCTGGCAGGCCTTATGATTATCGGAATTGATAACTTTAAGGGCATTAATGACTGGCATGGTTCATCCGCAGGAGATGAGATTCTTTACAAAACTGCAAGATTTATTGAGTGTGCCATTAATGATGCAGTCGGCAATGCCGGTCAGGTATTCAGGCTGGACGGCGACCTGTTTGCCATATTTACAATGGCACCGGAGATAACAGGCAATTCCGATGGCTTCAAAAAAATATATAAAGACATACGGAGCAGAGTTGACGCATATATGGAAGAATCTTCTTACAGATGCTTTTACACAATATCTGCAGGATCAGCAATATTCAATATAGCTTCAACAACAGCTGACAATGCTGTAATGCGTGGAAAGTTTGCCCTTCACTGTGCCAAGCTTGCAGGCAAGAACAATTATGTAGCCTATAATGAAGAGGTTCATAATGAATATATAAAAAAGCTTGATATACAGGAAGAGTTAAGGCGCTCGATTAATAATGGCTTTGAAGGCTTTGAAATTTATTACCAGCCTATCGTTAATCCGGCTACCAATACACTTTATGGTGCTGAAGCACTCTTAAGATGGAACAGTTCTAAATATGGTTTCATCTCTCCGGCACTGACCATTCCGATTCTTGAGTCAAGCGGACTTATAATTCCACTTGGCAAATGGATTACATTGACTGCTGCCAGACAGTGTGCAAAGTGGCGTGAGACATATCCTGATTTCAGGATGAATATTAACCTGTCATTTGTACAGCTTCTCAAAAGCGACGTACTTCGTGACATGGTTGATAAGATTGACGAAGTTGGTGTACCACATGATAATATCGTATTTGAAGTAACCGAAAGCGGACAGCTTGAGTCCAACAAATATACAAGGAGTGTACTTGGAGGATTCTCAGACAGTAATTTTAAGCTTGCAATTGATGACTTCGGTACAGGATATTCTAACTTAAGATATGTCAAGGATATGATGTTCGGCCTGATAAAAATAGACAGGCTGTTTATTCAGAACATTGATGAGAATGAATACAATTATATGCTTGTAAAGCATGTAACTGACCTTGCGCACAGTCTTAATCTTAAGGTATGCATGGAAGGCGTTGAGACCTCTAAGGAGCTCAAAACAGTGATGAGTCTGAAGCCTGACTGCATACAGGGCTATTATTATGATAAGCCTCTGTGCCGCAATGATTTTGAATGCAGATATATGCATTATAACAGTCTTGTCAAAACTGTTATAACGGATGACCTATAATATTTAGAATGGATTTATTTAGCGATGGAAGATTTTAACAACTTACTTAAGGATATTGATTTATCAGCTGAAGCACCTAAGGAGGAGCCACAAAGACAGTATTATTACATGGTAAAGGCGCGGGAATATGTAAAACAATTGTCTAAGAGATTGGGCCATACGCCAACCTGCCATATTGCAACCTTTGGCTGCCAGATGAATGCCAGAGACTCTGAAAAACTCATGGGAATACTTGAGCAGATAGGATATGTTGCAGCAGATTCAGAGAATGCTGATTTTGTTCTTTACAACACATGTACCGTCAGAGAGAATGCTAACCTCAAGGTATATGGACGTCTCGGACACCTTGGTGCAGTAAAGCGTTCCAATCCCGATATGATGATTGGCATGTGCGGATGTATGATGCAGGAACCGGATGTTGTCGAGAAGATACGCAAGTCCTACAGATTTGTTGATGTTGTATTCGGTACACATAACATATATAAGCTGGCTGAGCTCCTTGTCAGCCGTTTCGAGTCTGAGGGAATGATTATTGACATCTGGAAGGATACTGACAAGATTGTTGAAGAACTTCCTAACGAACGCAGATTTTCTTTTAAGCAGGGTGTTAATATAACTTTTGGATGCAATAATTTCTGCAGCTATTGTATAGTTCCTTATGTGCGTGGACGTGAGAGAAGCCGTGAACCTAAAGACATCATAAGAGAGATTGAGTCACTTGTAGCTGACGGAGTTGTTGAAGTTATGCTTCTTGGACAGAATGTTAATTCATACGGACGCAGCCTTGAAACCCCGGTTACATTTGCACAGCTTCTTCAGGAGATAGAAAAGATTGACGGTCTTGAGCGCATCAGATTCATGACACCGCATCCTAAGGATCTGTCCGATGAGCTTATTGAAGTCATGAAGAATTCCAAAAAGATATGCAATCATGTACATCTTCCGCTGCAATCAGGAAGTTCCAGAATTCTTAAGCTTATGAACAGACATTACACTAAGGAGCATTATCTTGAACTTGTAGAGAAGATTCGCCGTGAGATACCTGATGTTTCAATAACAACAGATATCATTGTGGGATTTCCGCAGGAGACTGAAGAAGACTTTCTTGAGACTATGGATGTCGTTGAAAAGGCTCAGTATGAGAGTGCATATACATTTATATATTCCAAGCGTACCGGTACACCGGCTGCTTCAATGGATGGACAGGTGCCTGAAGATGTTGTTAAAGACAGATTTGACAGACTTCTTGAAAAGCTGTCAGGAATATCTGCAAAGCATATTGACAAATACGTTGATACAATTCAGGATGTTCTCGTTGAATCAGTCAATGACCATGATTCATCACTGGTAACCGGACGAATGCGCAACAATACGTTAGTACATTTTCCGGGAGAAAGCGGACTTGTTGGAAAGATAGTCAATGTCCATCTTACAGAAGGTAAAGGCTTCTATTACTTTGGAGAGTTAAGCGACAATTAGATTGGAGAATGCAATGCCTCAGTATACACCAATGATGCAGCAATATCTTGAAACCAAGAAAGAGTATCAAGACTGCATCTTATTTTACAGACTTGGAGATTTTTATGAGATGTTCTTTGATGATGCCGTAACTGCATCCAGAGAACTTGAACTTACACTTACAGGAAAAGATTGTGGACAGGAGGAACGCGCACCTATGTGTGGCGTTCCTTATCACGCTGTGGAGTCTTATCTTAACAGACTCATTTCAAAAGGTTATAAAGTAGCAATATGTGAACAGGTAGAAGACCCTAAGACCGCAAAAGGTATCGTTAAGAGAGAGGTTATCCGTGTCGTTACTCCCGGAACCAATCTTAACATGCAGGCTCTTGATGAATCGAAGAACAATTATCTTATGAGTATTGTATACCTTGGTGATGAGCTCGGTGTCTCTGTAGTTGACTTTTCTACAGGTGATTATTTTGTTACTGAAGTCAGCTCCGGCAATATTCTCATTGATGAGATTAACAAATTCGTTCCGTCTGAGATAATCATTAATGAGTATTTTGCAATGAGCGGAATAGACCTTGACCCGGTCAGGGAAAAGCTTGGCATATCTGTATCAGCACTTCCTAACTGGTACTTTGACGAATCGCTGTGTGTAAGAAAGCTCTGTGAGCATTTTCATGTATCAAGGCTTGACGGACTCGGACTTGCAGACTATTCAACGGGTATTGTCGCAGCGGGAGCACTGCTTCAGTATCTTCTTGAGACACAGAAGAATTCTCTTGAGCATCTTACAACACTTATGCCTTACACAACCGGCAAATACATGCTTATTGACAGCTCTTCAAGGCGTAATCTGGAACTTGTCGAGACTCTTCGTGAGAAGCAGAAGAGAGGATCGCTGCTGTGGGTACTTGATAAGACAAAGACTGCTATGGGTGCAAGACGTCTGCGTGCGATGATTGAGCAGCCTCTTATCGACCACGATGAGATAATTAACCGTCAGGATGTCATAGCTGAATTCAATGATAATGTTATAACACGCGAGGAGATACGTGAATATCTGAATCCTGTATATGACCTTGAGCGTCTTATGAGTAAGATAAGCTGCCGCACCGCTAATCCAAGGGATCTGCTTGCATTCCGTTCATCACTGCAGATGCTTCCGTATGTAAAAGACCTTATCAAACCTTTTAATTCCGTGCTTATGCAGAAGATATATGAGAAGCTTGATCCTCTTGAGGATATTTATCAGCTTATAGACTCATCAATAGTAGATGATCCTCCGATAGTAATAAGGGAAGGCGGTATCATAAAAGAAGGCTACAACGCACAGGCTGATGAGCTTCGCAAAGCAAAGACCGATGGCAAGACATGGCTTGCCGGACTCGAGGAGCGTGAGAAGGAGCAGACAGGCATCAAGAATCTGCGTGTAAAGTACAATAAAGTATTTGGATATTACCTTGAGGTAACTAATTCTTACAAAGACCTTGTTCCTGATAACTGGGTAAGAAAGCAGACATTGTCCAATGCAGAACGATACACAACCGAGGAACTCAAGAATCTTGAGGATGTAATTCTCGGAGCTGAGGATAAGCTGTATGCGCTTGAATATGATCTGTTTGTTGATGTCCGTGAAAAGATTGCATCACAGGTTATGAGAATCCAGTCTACAGCCAAGGCTGTCGCTGAAATAGACGTATTTGCATCCCTTGCTCTTGTCGCAGAGCAGAATAATTATGTGCGTCCCAAGATTAATGACAAGGGACTTATTGACATAAAAGATGGAAGACACCCGGTTGTTGAAAAGATGATAAGCAATGATATGTTTATTGCCAACGATACGCTTCTCGATAATAACGCCAACCGCATATCAATTATTACCGGTCCTAACATGGCAGGTAAATCAACATACATGCGCCAGACCGCACTGATAGTTCTCATGGCACAGGTCGGCTCCTTTGTCCCGGCTTCATCTGCCAATATAGGCATTGTCGACAGGATATTTACAAGAGTAGGTGCATCAGATGACCTTGCATCAGGCCAGAGTACATTTATGGTTGAGATGACGGAGGTTGCCAATATACTGCGCAATGCAACAAGTAAGAGCCTTCTTATTCTTGATGAGATTGGCCGCGGCACAAGCACCTTCGACGGGCTGTCGATTGCATGGGCAGTTGTTGAGCATATAAGCAACAAGAATCTTCTTGGAGCCAAGACTTTATTTGCAACACATTATCATGAGCTTACCGAGCTTGAAGGAACGCTTGGCGGTGTCAATAATTACTGTATCGCGGTTAAGGAACAAGGCGATGATATCGTGTTCCTCCGCAAAATAGTAAAGGGCGGCGCAGATAAGAGTTATGGCATTCAGGTTGCCAAGCTTGCCGGGGTACCCGATTCTGTAATTGCAAGGGCTAAGGAGCTTGTCAATGACTTAAGTGATGCAGACATCTCGCAGAAGGCAAAAGAGATTGCACAATATGACAAGAAGAAGCCTGATGAAAAATATATCCGCAAGAACGAACTTGAAGTCAATCAGATGTCTCTTTTTGATACAGCAAAGGACGATGATATCGTGGATGAGATAAATTCACTTGATATAGGCAACATGACGCCTATTGACGCACTTAACACGCTTTATAAGCTCCAGAACAAGATTAAGAACCGCTGGGGAAGATAATGCAGACAGAAAGGAAGAACAGCAGTGCCTATTCAGATACTTGACCAGAATACAATCAACAAAATAGCCGCCGGCGAAGTAATAGAGCGTCCGGCATCGGTTGTTAAGGAATTAGCGGAAAATGCAATTGACGCCATGGCTACTGCCGTCACAATCGAGATAAAGGACGGCGGTATATCATTTATCAGAATAACCGACAACGGCTGCGGAATAGATAAAGGTGAGATACCGATGGCATTTTTACGCCACTCAACCAGCAAAATCAAATCCGTTGAGGATCTTATGTGCGTGCGGTCGCTCGGTTTCCGTGGTGAGGCATTGTCAAGTATAGCTGCTGTTGCACAGATAGAGCTTATAACCAAGACAAAAGAGGCATTTACAGGAGTGCGCTATGTGATAGAAGGCGGTAAAGAGCAGAACATGGAATACATCGGTGCGCCTGATGGGACAACTTTTATTGTCCGCAATCTTTTTTACAATACACCTGTCCGACGCAAGTTCCTGAAGACAGCCACAACCGAAGCCGGGTATGTAAGCGCTCTTGTTGAACACCTTGCATTCTCACATCCTGAGGTCTCATTCCGTTTCATCAATAATGGACAGAACAAATTATACACCTCCGGCAACGGCAGCCTTAAGGACATTATATACCATGTAAATGGCCGCGATATTGCCACTAACCTTCTTGAAGTCAGTGCGAAGACGCAGGATATTCAGATATCAGGCTTTATCGGCAAACCGATGATAAGCCGCGGCAACCGTACTTATGAGAATTATTTCATAAACGGACGTTATATCAAAAGCAATATAATAACACGGGCTATTGAAGAAGGTTATAAGGGGTACATAATGCAGCACCAGTATCCATTCACAGCTCTGCATTTTACAATAGAACAGTCCATAATAGATGTTAATGTTCATCCGACCAAGATGGAGCTACGTTTTTCGCAGAATGAATTTGTATATGATTTTGTGCTCAATGCAATCAGGAATACTCTTTCCGGACGCGAGCTCGTTCCTGAAGTCCGTCTGAGCCGCAGTGAAAATGTACCTGTTAATAAGACACGTCCGGCTGAACCATTTGAAGTTAAGAGAATGGCTGCCGAAGCTGCCAAAGATAAAAAGAACAGTACTGCCGGATTAACTGCTGCTCCTGCAGCCACCGGACACACCCTGAGGCAGGCATATGTGTCAGATACAATCCGGCCAAAGCAGCTCAGGGAAGATCCCGCAGAATATAAAACAACTGCTGCAATTGAACCTTCCGCTGCACCGGCAGCCAGGCCGCCGGAAGCTCCGGTTACTGAGACGTTACAGAAGTCTGCATCCCCTGCACCCGAACAGTTATCTTTAATCACTCCGGATGATGCCACATCAATTCCAAAGCCTGTTCTTGTAGGGCAGGTATTCGATACATACTGGATTATCCAGTTTGAAGATAAGATGTTCATAATGGACCAGCATGCCGCACACGAAAAAATTCTTTACGAACGGACAATGCACAGACTTGAGAGCGGCAGCATAGATACGCAGATAATTGCTCCTCCTGTTATTCTCAGCCTTAATATGCGCGAAAAGGAAGTACTTTCACAGAATATTGATATTTTCACGAGGCTGGGCTTTGAGATTGAAAGCTTCGGAGGCAATGAATATAAGGTTACAGGAATGCCGGCCACTCTGCCTTCACTTGATGACCGTGAGCTTCTTATGGATATCATCGATTCATTAATGGAGGAGGGCGGTGCTTCATCAAAGCCTGAGCTTATAACACAGCGTGTTGCTTCAATGTCCTGCAAGGCAGCAGTTAAAGGTAACATGAGGATGTCTTTTGCAGAGGCTCAGAACCTTGTAGAGGAATTAATGAACGCCGATAATCCGTATAATTGCCCCCATGGACGTCCTACGCTTATATCTATGTCAAAATATGAGCTGGAAAAGAAGTTTAAGCGAATTGTGTGACTTGTAAATAATGTATTTTTCGTAATACACTCCACTTATATACTTGTAATATAGTTGTGTGGGGTGTATTATTTATATGGTTTTAAATTATATTGATATTCAAATTGATATGAGGGAGTACATATGGGAAAAATTACTAAATCTACAAAAAGAGCCCCGCTTATTGCAGGTGTAGCCCTGTGTGTGGCCGGTCTGATATGCTGTATTATTTTTCTGGTGACATCATTCAAAAAAGCAGATCTGTCCAATGATATGACAAATCTTCAGAATTCCGCATCTGTAGCTGCATCTGAACTACAGTCTGTGCCTTCGATATTTCCAACAGCCAATGTTGATATTCCCGAAAAAAATCTTAACTTTAACGAACTTCAGAAAACCAATCCTGATATATATGCATGGATTTATATTCCCGGAACGTCAGTAGATTATCCGGTACTTCAACATCCTACAGATGATACTTTCTATCTAGAGCACAATATTGACGGCAGTGCAGGACTTCCGGGCTGCATTTATTCTGAACTTCTTAATGGCAAATCATTTGATGACAGAAACACGGTTCTTTACGGACATAATATGCGCAACGGAAGTATGTTTGCAACATTGCACAGATATGCAGATAAAGATTTTTTTGACACAAACAGATATATTTATATATACACTGAAAAAGGTACTTATGTTTACGAGATATTCGCTGCATATACCTACAGCGACATACATCTCTTGAAAGGTCTGGATATTACATCTGACGAAAAATTTGCAGACTATCTTGAGTCTGTTCTTGCAATCAGAGGTATGGGTAACAATATTGATAATTCACTTAATATAGATTCATCTGACAGGATAGTCACACTGTCAACGTGCACCAGCAATGATACCAGACGTTTTCTTGTACAGGGGGTATTGCTTAATGGAAGAGAAAGATAACAATACAAATGAATTAGAAGAGCTAATGTTAGAAGAAATCGACATTAATGAAGAACCTGATGAATCTGACGATTCCCAGAATCTTACTGATAAAAACTCCGCAGTGACAAGGAAAATTCTAATAATGATGATGACGATGATGATACACCTGTAACAATAGCTTCTAATACTACAACTCCTGTTGTAACACCTGCCGCAACAACACCTGCTGTTGTTGCACCTTCAACAGCAGGCAGCACAACAGCCGCTGATGCTTCAACAGCAACATCACCAAAGACTGCTGACGCATTTCCTTATGTTCTTGCACTTGCAGCAATATGTTTCGCAGGTGCGGCATTATGCATCAGAAAGTCATTACTGACAAAGTAATTTATATACGATAGTTATAGCCTGTCTCTTATACACATCTCCGAGCCCACGAGACAAGAGGCAATCTCG
>ENA-OZGG01000448-OZGG01000448.1-human-gut-metagenome-genome-assembly--contig:-NODE-448-length-16318-cov-7.663900_pt1 | contig 16318 bp, 18 predicted proteins | sample MGYA00244659_ERZ653664 | MGnify/ENA primary metagenome ERZ653664 (study PRJEB26926, sample SAMN06165233) | human gut metagenome | biome: ENVO:00009003; feature: ENVO:2100002; material: ENVO:00002003... | reverse complement strand
ACGAGATTGCCTCTTGTCTCGTGGGCTCGGAGATGTGTATAAGAGACAGCTCTATGATTGTAGATTTTGCAACAAACAGGTAAATTACTAATGGAATTAGTGTACCTAACAGTGCAAAAATTGGTAATAGCATAAGGATGGGCATTATTGTAAAACGGTAGGTAAAGAACCAGAACATATTGCCTAGTGTTGCGCCGGCCAGCGGGCTCAATGTGATTGCCAGAACGAGTGATAGCAAGCCTGCCCCCAGAGCATAAAACAAGCCCTCATACACCAACATTGTCTTGAGCTGTTTGCCTGTCATACCAACAGATTGCAGCATGGCAAATTCTCTCTTCCGGGTGATGATGCCCGTCAGAATTGCATTGAAAAAGTTGAGAATCCCTACCAATCCGACAATAAGGCTCAATGCTCCGCCAAGCAACAAGAACATGGAACGGAAACTCTCAAATTCTTCTACATAGGTTGCCTTGCTTTCATAATCGAACTGCGGATTGACATTCTTCGTATAATCAGACAGGAAAGCTTCCATCCGGTCGTTGGTATCGTCTGTCGTATCAAACGCATAGTACATGATGGTATCCGTTTTAGTATCCTGAATGAATGTCTGGTCATTGACTACAAACTCATCGTTGCCATAATAGCGGTAATCAAGTGGCCTTGGCACAGACACCAAAGCTATCACGGTATAATCAACATCCCGCCATTTTGCAGCCCGTGATGCCCAGACATCTGTGTCTGGATTTGGAATATCATCCCATGATCCATAAACTTCTCCTGTATTTGGATTGTAATATTCCAGTTCTTCCACATACCGCAGAGTTACGGTATCTCCGAGCTTTGCCCAATGGGAATCCATGATGGGATCGCCGTAATCATCTTCACTATATACTGCCGCAATGTATCGACCAGCGGGTTCATACAGTTTGGAAAGATCACCTTCCAAAACCTTCAGATGATCCAGGGCAAAGCTTTCCATTCCATAGACCTGGGCATTGTCGGCAAGGAGTCCCTCATCCGTTTTTTCTTCTAATTCAACAAGACGATCTAATTTTTCTTTACTGTACCACTGCTCCCGCAGGTGACGGTAATAATCTTCTGAAATAAATTCCTGAATGACGGTGGTTTTCCCATACACCCTTGCTCCATCAGTGATTTCTGCCTGAGATGTAACTTCATCGATGACTTCCTGTGGGAGAGGGCTGTCCGCAGAAAAATGCTGACCAACACCTGTTTGGAAATAGGCTGCATCTGCCAGAATGAAATCTGTAGCCACAAAATGAGACAGGTATTTGTCCATGTCAAATCCCTTGGTAAAGATAACGGTAAGATTTAATAACACTACTGCCAAAGACAAGGAGATCACCGTAATCCATGTTTTTCCTCGATTGCGTCCTAGGTTTGCTTTTGCCATGGAAAGAAGAGAAACTGTCCCTGTCGATTTTCTGGTCTTTCTCTTCATATTCATGCCTTCTGTATAGCGTACCGCTTCTACCGGAGAAACTTTTGCTGCTATTTTACCTGGACGGCGGCAGGAAATGAGTACTGTAAACAAGGCAAACAGCGCCGACACAACAAAGATCATCGGTCGCGCAGAAACCGTATTCACAATTCCATTGAGCCTTGCAATAATAACAGGGGTCAATGCCCCGCCTACCAACCATCCACCAAGTAAACCCAAAGGAATCCCGAACAGGCAAAGGACCATTGCTTGTTGTCGAATAATTCTACGCAGCTGGCGTGGTGTTGTTCCGATTGTTTTCAGCAACCCATAGAATCGAATATCGTTGGCTACAGAAATCTGAAATACGTTGTAAATAATGAGATAACCGGTAAAAATAATCAGTAATAAAACTGCTGCAATCGTTAGCACCGTCATAGGGTTTATGTTATCTGCTAACTGAGAAGCGCTGTATCCCCAGTTGATGCCCGTAGCTACATAATTATCCCCATCAATGCGGTTTTCATCCTGATAGCCGTGATTGCTCAGTACTTGCTGTATATTTTTTTCAATGTTCCAGGCGTTTGGAAACATCACGTCCATATTCCATTTTCCGGTCATTCCATCATTTGCCTGATCGGGAACCAATCCTGTTTCCTGATAGATGGCTTCTGCACGGCTTAGCGGAATCAGAACATGGTTTGCCACGATTGCTTTATCGTACTCCCACCACCCACAGAGGGTGAAGGTCTGGGTGGTTTCATGACCATCCACATCAAAAGTCATGGTGAACTGTGCTCCCAATTCAGGTTTGATGCCCAACAGTTCCAAAACTTTTGTGTCTGTTGCGGCTTCATCGGTTCCTTCTTTCGGCAGGCTGCCTGTAATCGGATCACAGTACATCCAATGTGCCTGCACAGCATCGGAATAGCCTACTTCGACATGAGATTTGTTAAAAGGAGCTTTTGAAGGCATTCCTACAAATCTGCGCAATCCCCACTGTTTAATCAGCGGGTCATCTTTGATTTCCTCAAACTGCTCCTCGGTCAGATATTTGAAGGTGCCATGGCTCCAACCGCCGCATTGACGAAAGTTGGATTGCTGAAAGCCATCATTGATGGAAAGTGCAATCGTGAATAGCGATGTAAACAGCAACGTTGTCAAAGTAATCGCAAAAACAGCAATCAAATTTCTTGTTTTTGATGCTTTCAGTTGTTTGTGGCTTAAGTTCCGGATACAGCGTTTGTTTTTTACATTCATAATCACCCCTCCTTACTTGTGCTCCACAATTTTGCCGTCCTCAATGCGAATAATACGGTCTGCAAGTTGGGCAATTTCTTCATTGTGGGTAATCATGACGATGGTCTGTGTATATTTTTGACTGGACACTTTCAGAAGCCCAAGAACATCTTGACTGGTTTTGGAATCCAGATTTCCGGTAGGCTCATCAGCAAGAATAATTGCAGGTTTAGATGCCAATGCTCTTGCAATTGCTACACGTTGCTGTTGCCCACCAGAAAGGTTATTGGGAAGGTTTTGTAGCTTGCTTTCAAGCCCCAATGTTTCAATAATACTGTCAATATAGGCGTTATCTACCTGTTTGCCGTCCAGTTGAATCGGGAGGACGATGTTTTCGTATACATTTAGAACGGGAACCAGATTGTAATTCTGGAACACGAAGCCGATTTTTCTTCGACGGAAAATGGTTAGGGCTTCATCCACCAATGAGAAAATGTCCTTGCCATCCACGATAACGCTGCCGGAAGTCGGTCTATCCAAACCACCCAGCATATGCAACAACGTAGACTTACCAGAACCAGAAGTGCCGACAATGGCAACAAATTTACCTTTTTCTACAGAAAAATTCACTCCGTCTAGTGCGTGCACGGAAGTTTCACCGGATCCATAAATCTTGATCAGGTCATTTGCCTGTAATATTTTCATAAGCTTTTTCCTCCATTAAAAAATCTGTATGTAGTTTTTGTTTCTACATACAGATCATATCACACAATTCTTTCCACAATCTTTCGAGCGAGAATTCAATTCTAACAGCTTTGTAAGATTTCAGCTTGTCTTGGAAGAAATACCGAAAAAGTAGAGCCTTTCCTCAGTTCGGAGGTCAACTTTATATACCCACCTTCGCTGGATATAATTTCTCGTGCCAGATATAGACCGATGCCAACACCTTCATCTTCTCGAACATTTTCTGAACGATAGAAGCGAGAGAAAATCTTTGGCTGTTCCATTTCTTCAATGCCAATTCCTGTATCGGATACATCAATACGAGTGAACAATTCATATTCCGACACTTTTATGGTAATGCTGCCGCAAGGGGTGTATTTGATCGCATTGTCCACCAGATTCCCGATGGCTTCCGTTGTCCATTTAGGATCAAAGGAGGCCTTCGCTTCACTGGGTATTACCTGTAAGTTCAAACCTTTGCTCTTAGCTTTGGACACATATTGTTTCTGAATATCGTTAAGCATTGTCTGAATAGCTTCCTGCCGTGGAGATAAGGTTAAAATACCATTTTCCAGTCTGGAAAGCTTTACCAGAGAATCAATTAAAAAGCGCAATTTTTCTGTCTGCTGTCTAATCGCATTCACATTAGAACGCATTTCCACGGAAAGTTCTTCTTCTGAAATCAATTCACTGTAAAGCAGAAGATTGGCAATCGGCGTTTTAGTCTGGTGGGAAATATCTGCGATAAGAGTTTTAATCTTATCTTTTTCAGCAGTTACATTCTGAGCAGAGATTGAAGATGCGGATGAATAATGAGCAAATTTGGTTTCCAGTGCCGATAAACGGCTTTCATCGAAATTGGATTCAGAATAAGTTCCGTCGGCAGCCGCATCCAACATCTGCTCAATGGTATCCATTGTCTTTTGAGTTCTACGGTAGTTTATGAAAATCACAAGCACGGTAATTAGCACACAGGATAATACCAGAATAATAATCCAATTATCCATGCTTTTTCTCCCAAATGTATCCAATACCGTAGACCGTTTGAATATAGTCATGTGCTCCCAGCTTATCACGAAGTCGCTTAACCGTGACGGAAAGGGCATTTTCGTCTACATATTCGGCTCCGTCCGTCCAGATACGATCAATCAGAACACTACGGCTCATAGGTTTTCCATGATTCTCTACCAACAATCGAAGGAGCTTTTGCTCTGTCTTGCTAAGCTCAATGGCAGTGCCGTTTACCCGAAATTGCATTTGGTCAAAGTCAAATACAAAACCATCCATCTGAAATAACGCCGTATGAACAGATGTTGCTTGCTTTCGTAGTTGCGTATTGACTCTTGCTCGTAAAACGGAAAGAGAAAATGGCTTGGTAATATAATCATCTGCACCCTGTTCAAGTCCAGTCACGATGTCCATATCCGTATCGTTGGCAGTCAACAGAATGACTGGACACAATGGATCTGTTATTTTTAGTTCACTTAGAAAATCAAGTCCATTTCCATCTGGCAGATTGATGTCCAGAAGTACCAGTGATACACTGCCACAAAGCAGCTGTTCCCGTGTAGACTTCAAATTCATGCATGAAATTATTTGTCTATTTTCTGATTTCAAAGCACGGCATAAACCTTGATTTAAGCTTATGTCGTCTTCCACAATTAAAATTTGTTCCATGTTTTGCTCCAATCTACGCTCGTATATGTTAAAACCACCACGGCAGTTCCAGTCAGTGTATGTTCTATATCATCTGTGAAGCCATATTGGTATAAAAGATAGGTTTGTTCCCGCTCTCCAATTCTGTCCGGCAGAGAAGGTAATCTGTGCTTACGTTGTAAAAATCTGCAAGCGTTATAAGATTGCCGAGTGACATATCCATATTTTCATCTTTTTCATAATTGCCAAGCGTGGAGCTGGGGATACCGGTAGCATCGGATAACTCCTGCAACGACATTCTTTTTTCTGAGACTCTCAAAGCTTTCAGTCTTTCCGGTATAGTAAGTTTTGTATGCATAGTATGTTCCTCATTTTTAAAGATACAGATAGATTACCATGATATTGCCATGAGATAAAGAGAAATTCTATTCCTATCTTGTCCCGGATGTTGGGGAAATTGATAAAAACAAAATTTTTCCAGCATTTGTAACTTTTCTTTGAATCCTATTGACAGTCGTGAATACAACGAATACAATTATGACTAAAAGAACAAAAACAGTCAAACTTGCTTGGGGGTTATCACTTGGCGTTTACAGAGCAGAAAAATGAAATGATCCGCAAGGATTTGCTGGATGAAGCACTGTGTTGTGCCGTGACTATCGGAATGCGGAAAACATCGGTGGAGCAACTCACCGAAGCGGCTGGCATTGCAAAGGGTTCGTTCTATAAGTTTTTTCCATCAAAGGAACTGCTTTTCTTTGCTGTGCTGGAAAACATTCATACAGAAACTTATGCTGTAGCGGAGAAAGCTTTGCAGGACAATGCTGAACTTCCTCCGACCGAGCGGGCTGCAAAAATCATACTTGCCGCTTGTAAATACCTTTCCGATACCAAAGCTATGACCTTTATCGAAAATGATGCGGAGTATCTGCTGCGACGGATACCGGAGGACATCAAAAATGCTCACTATCACGATGATGAAATCCATATTCGTCAAATTCTGGAGGCGAGTGAGCTTATGCCGAAAGGTGGAATGGAACTGGCTGCCGCCACTATTCGTGGGCTGATCTTAACCGTTTCCCATCAGGGCGAAATTGGCAAACTGTATCCGCAGGTTTTGGAAACGCTGGTGCGTGGTGCCTGCAAAGAATTATTTGATTAAATCGAAAAGCTGCCGGTTGGCGGCTTTTCAAAAGGCCATGAGTTAGAGATGGCTAACTGTTATGCAGGAGGAAACAGCCTTTATGACGGCATGATCGCCTGCACCACGCTGAGTGGAAAAGCGGTGTGCCGTCTGGTGTGGGATATGAACAAGGCGGAATGTGATGCTTATCTTGAAAAAGCACTGCCGGTTTATCAGACACTGCCCTGTCCCTAAATGGATTTCACACCGCATTATGAGACGGTGGATAGTTTGAAAGTACGGCTGAAAGAAATGTACGATGCCGTGGAAATTGGCAATGTGAAAGGCATTGCGTGGTTTGTTTGCTGGTGGGGAGGAAATAAGATGTCATTCTTTGAAAACACGAAAAAACCAGAAGGCCTTGGCGGAAAAATTATGGTAGCCATGATGAACAGTGGTCACAGCAAACTGGCAGACTGGGGGATGTCTTTCCTGGGCCTGTCTACAGATGCAGCAGTTTTAGACTGCGGCTGCGGTGGTGGTGCAAATCTTTGCAAGCTGCTGAAACGCTGCCCGAATGGAACTGTGACCGGCATTGACTATTCCTCCGTCAGCGTAGAGAAGTCTAAAAAGCTGAACGCAAAGACAATTTCGGAGGGGCGTTGCTGTGTGTTGGAGACCAGTGTTGCGGTGCTGCCATTTGAAGATAATAAATTCGATGTGGTCACTGCCTTTGAAACCGTCTATTTCTGGCCGGGGCTGGTGGATTGTTTCCGTGAAGTATATCGGGTGACGAAAACTGGTGGTATCTTCCTCATCTGCAACGAGGCCACCGGTGATACCGACAAGAACGATAAGTGGACACAGCTTATCGACGGCATGACCATTTATCGGGATGCGCAGTTAAAGACAGCACTGAGAGAAGCCGGATTTACAAATATTCAAATTCACAAGAATAAAAAAGACTGGCTTTGCGTGACCGGACAGAAACAGGAGAAACTCGGATGAAAGACGAAGATCTTCAATTTGATCGTACCTGCCATGTTCTGTACTCCAAGCCATGCAAGAAGCAGATTCGGGCAAAAATCGCTCTGCTGCATCGGAAAAGAAGTGCAACGCATGGCATGACTATGAAATGTCCGTTGCACCCTACGAGAAAGATAAGCCCATTTATTACGAATTTACTGCCTGCCCCATTGCGGAATTTGTGAAGCAGCATGACCTATTGGAAGTTATGCCGGCCATGTGCAATCCGGACTATGCCGCCATGGAGTTGCTCCACGCATGGCTGATGCGGACGACCACCTGTGCGGACGGGTGCAAGTGTGATTATACCATCTGCGGAGACAGGGATGAATATCTGAAAGAGCACCCCGAATATGTGGATGAGGCGGGATTTAGGAGGAATACATAAATGAAACACATTCATTTTGATACCGAAACGGACGGCTTTTACGGTGCATATTGGGCGTGTAAAACACCCTCTAACTGTGCCATGATCGCTATGATAGGAGATGACCCGGAGGATTACATGGCTCGTTCCTGCGTGAAATGGCTTTTGAAGCAGGACATCAATGTTCTCACCATGTCCCCGGCAAAAAAGGATTATGGTCATCACAACTATCCATTGGAGCGTGTGGAGGCAGCAATTAACTGGCTGAAAAATCACAGTATCCGCAAAATAGGTATTGTGGGTGCATCTACAACGGGTACACTGGCGTTGACGGCGGCAACCTACTTTTCGGATATTACCCTGACCATCGGCATGACACCCAGCGATTTTATCTGGCAGGGATTCATGCAGGGCAAGAAAGATGGTTGCAAAGAATGGCCTATTGAGGGTGAATCTCTCTTTTCCTACCAAGGAGAGCCTTTGCCTTATATGCCATTTGTTTATCAACACCCGCAGTATTGGCAGTGCATTGCCGCCGAAACCAAGCGTACCGGCGATATGGTCAACTCATGGAAGCTTTTTGACGATTCCGAAAAGGCACATCCTATTACAGAAGCCGAGTTCATCAAGGTAGAAAATATCAAGGGTAAGCTCCTGCTCATTGGCGCAGAGGATGATGTACTGTGGAACACAGCGAAATACATTCAGCGCATGGAAAAACGATTGGCAGAACGCCCACACACCTGCGAGGTAGAAGCAGCGGTATATCCTTATGCTACGCACTTTGTTTTCCCCGAAGGACTGATGAAGATCATGCTGCCTGTTGGGGCGAGTCTGTTTGTGAAAATGGCGTTTCAGAGTGCGAAGAAGCATCCGAAAGAATGCAAATCGGCTCGTGTGGATATTGAGCGGCGTATCACCGCCACCATTGAATCATGGAAGAAGGCTACGATATGAAATACATAGGAATGCCTTTGGGAATATGGTTGTTTTTCAGGAAATCCTTTCAGCGGAATTTGACTGCCGTGTTTGAACTGACACCGACGGAAGCCCAAGCGGTCATGGTGGAATCAAAGGGAAAATACAAAGAAATCATTCGGAACCTGCCGGAGTTTGAAAAAGGCGACCGTTTTCAGATGAACATCGTCGGTTGTGTCATGCTCGGTGCGCTGGTGCTTTCCATGCCGCTGACCGCAACCCGTACTCGTGGAACATGGAGTATCTACCTTATGCCGATGACAGCGGATACGAAGCAAGGTTCACGAAATGTGGTATTTGCACTCTGATGCAGGAGTTGAGGCTTTTTGACTTTGTTCCGGCTATGTGCGCTTTGGACTACGCCATGAGCGAAGCGGGCGGCGCATCAAAATTTGTGCGGGAATGTACCCTTGCGGACGGCGATGCCTACTGCGACTGCGGCTACAAAAAGAGAGCGGAGAAATAGACAATGGAATTTACGGAATTTGGCAATATCAGATCATATTCTTGAAATTACCTATCCTTTGCGTTGGGATTCAGCGTGATGATGGTGCTGGATGTGGTGTTGGGATAAGAATTTCAGCTTTGCTGCAAATATTTTTTACCAAATGGAGCGAAAAAAGCGGATCGGATTAGAACGCAAACTGCAAAATGAATATAATTACTACGGAAGCCGTGAAAACCGGCTTCCCTTAATCAACTTGGGTTAGTCTACTCTAACTTCCTTCAAGGAGGTGTGAAATTGAAAAATGTATACAATTCCTGAGCGATGTTTCATAGTACGGACATGGGCGACAATCTGGAAGAAATGGTGGAGACTGAGGATTGCAAGGTGCTGCGGATGAACGCCCGTACTTCTATTCCAGCCAAACTGAGAAGATCAAGGCAGTGCATAAGCTGCTGACCGACGATTTGACCCGAAATTACACCACCGAAGAACTGGCAAAGCAATTTGATCTCAGCACAGCGACCCTGAAAAACGGCTTCAAGGGTGTGTATGGCAGCCCCATCTATACCTATATCCGCAACTACAAGATGAATGTGGCAGCGTCCATGCTGGTAACAGACCGTAAAAAGCGGATTATTGAGATTGCAGCTGCTGTCGGCTACGATAACCCAAGTAAATTTGCAGCGGCTTTCAAGGAAATCTTTGATACGACCCCTGCTGAATACAGAAATGACAGGAGGTAGAACATGAACACAAAAATAAAACGCTCCACTGCAACGTGGATCTGGGACTTTGCGGGAGAATATCGCTCCCGTTATGTACTCAGCGTTCTCAGTGCTGTGTGCGGCGTGATTTGCGGCATTTTGCCCTATTTCGTCATGGCGAATATGATTGGCGATTTACTGGGTGGATGCCGGGACATGAATATTTACTTACAACACTGCCTTGCGATGGCGCTTCTTTGGGTGGGGCGATGCGGCTTTCACGGCATTTCCACCACACTTTCTCACAAGGCGACCTTTGCGGTGTTGGGCAACATCCGCAAACGGGTATGTGAGAAGCTGACTCGTGTGCCATTGGGCACGGTGCTGGATATGCCCTCCGGCTCGGTGAAAAATGTACTGGTGGAGCGCATCGACAGCATCGAGACCACTATGGCGCATATCATTCCCGAATTTACATCAAACCTGTTGGTGCCTATTGCCCTGCTGGTGTATCTCTTTGTACTGGATTGGCGTATGGCTCTGGCTGTGCTGGTAACAGTGCCCATCGGATTCGGGTGCTATGCAGGAATGACCCGTGGCTATGCGGAAAGCTATCAGAACACCGTGGATAAAACCAAGATACTCAATGATACTGCGGTAGAGTATATCAACGGCATTGAGGTCATCAAGGCGTTTGCCAAGGCACAAAGCTCCTATGAGAAATTCGTGGTCGCGGCCAAAGAGGGTGCAAGCTGTTATGTGGAATGGATGCGGCGATGCAATATCTATTTCTGCCTTGCCATGTCCATTTTCCCATCGACCATGGTGGCGGTTCTTCCCATCGGCGGTCTGCTGTTCCGTGCCGGTACGCTGGATGCCAATACCTTTATTCAGGTCATTTTGTTCTCCGTTGGATTGATCGCATCCCTGATCACAGTTATGTCCTATGGCGACGATCTGGCAAAGCTGAGTACCATCATCGGAGAAGTGACCGGCATTTTGGAGCAGGAGGAACAGGAACGCCCGCAGGTATCCACTGCAGTGCCGAACAATAATGACATCGTGCTGGATAGAGTGAGCTTCGGCTATCACGAAAAAGAGGTGCTTCATGGTATCGACATGACCATTCGGGAAGGCACGGTCAACGCCCTCGTTGGTCCTTCCGGCAGCGGTAAATCCACTATTGCAAAGCTTATTGCCGGACTTTGGGATGTAAAAAGCGGCAGCATTTCTATCGGCGGCATGGATATTCGCCAAATGACCCAGCAGGACTACAATCAGTACATTGCCTATGTCTCTCAGGACAATTACCTGTTTGACACCACCGTTATGGAAAATATTCGTATGGGCAACCAGAGTGCAACGGACGAAGAAGTCATTGAGGCGGCCAAGAACAGCGGTTGCCATGACTTTATTATGAGTTTGGAGCATGGCTACCAGACCGTTGTGGGCGGTGCCGGTGGGCATCTCTCCGGTGGCGAGCGTCAGCGTATCGCCATTGCCCGTGCCATGTTGAAAAACGCTCCTATCGTCATTCTGGACGAGGCAACAGCTTTTACCGATCCGGAAAATGAAGCCCTCATTCAGTCCTCCGTAGCCAAGCTGACAAAAGGAAAGACCCTGCTGGTCATTGCCCACAGGCTCTCCACCATCACCAACAGCGACCGGATATTTGTGGTGGAGGATGGCAATATCCGCTCAAGTGGTATCCACCAGGAGCTGCTGGAAAAGGACAGTCTGTATGCACAGATGTGGCGTTCTCATATTGCTGTGCGGGATACAACGGAAGGAGGTGCAGTATAATGATCCGGATTTTTAGACGTTTTTTCGATTTTTGCGGTGAAATCAACAAACGCAAATTTACAAAGTCCATTTTCCTCGGTGTGCTGAAAGCTCTGTTTGAGGCTTTGAAAATTCCGGCTATCGCCGTGACCTTACATGGCGTTTTGATCGGAAATCTGACGGTACAGCATATCTTGCTGTCTTTCGGTATTATGTTGTTTAGTATCGCAGGCAATGCCTTTGCGAATTACCGCTCCACCATGCTCCAATGCGAGGCGGGCTACGGCACCTGTGCCGACAAGCGCATCGAAATTGCCGAGCATTTGAAGTATCTGCCCATGGGCTATTTCAACCAAAACAGTCTGGGCTACATTACTTCTGTCGCCACCAACAGCATGGAGGCTCTGGCAGACGTTGCCACCCGTGTCGTCATGATGGTGACCCAGGGCATTTTGACCACGGCGGTAGTTACGTTGATGATTTTGTCCTTTGACCTGCGGATTGGCGGCATCGCCGTAATTGGTGTGTTCCTGTTCTTTGCCGTCAACGGCTGCTTGCAGAAGAAAGCAAAGACGGTCGCACCTGTAAAGGATGCTTCTGACCGCAAGCTGGTGGAAAAGGTGCTGGAGTACATTCAGGGTATTGCGGAAGTCAGGTCTTACAATCTGACTGGAGAAAAGAGTAAGGCTCTGAATCAGGCCATTGACGAAAACACAGCGGCAAACATAAAATTGGAGATCACCTTTGTTCCCATCATGTTTATACAAAGTCTGACTGCCAAGATCATCGGCGTGGTCATTGCAGCGGTGTCCGTTGCATTTTGTCTGAACGGCAGTATGGAACTGCTGAACACCGTAGTCATGATCATTGCCGCATTTATCCTGTTCGGTGCGCTGGACAGTGCCGGCAGTTACTCGGCACTTCTTAGAAATGTTGACCTGAATGTGAGCAAGGCACAGTCCGTGCTGGATATACCTACGATGGACATTGATGGGCAGGACATTACGCCCACCAGCTATGATATTGATGTGGAAAATGTGGAGTTTTCCTACGACAAGCGAAAGACTATTGACGGCATTTCAGTGCATATTCCGCAGAAAACCGCCACAGCCATCGTGGGTCCTTCCGGTGGTGGCAAAACAACGCTCTGCCATCTCGTCGCCCGGTTCTGGGATGTGGACAAGGGCTGCGTTAGCTTAGGCGGTGTGGATGTAAAGGAATACAGCATGGACAGTTTGATGCGCAATTTCAGCTTTGTGTTCCAGAGTGTCTATCTGTTCCAGGACACCATCGCCAACAACATCCGCTTCGGCCAGCCGGATGCACCCATGGAAAAGGTCATCGAAGCGGCGAAAAAAGCCTGCTGCCATGATTTTATTATGACATTGCCCGATGGCTATGAAACTATCATCGGAGAGGGCGGAGCCAGCCTGTCCGGTGGCGAAAAGCAGCGCATTTCCATCGCCCGTGCCATCATGAAGGATGCGCCTATCATCATTCTGGATGAGGCCACAGCGAATGTTGACCCGGAAAGCGAGCAGGAACTGACCGCCGCTATCGAAGCATTGACAAAAGAGAAAACCATCCTGATGATCGCCCACCGCCTGAAAACCGTTCGCTATGCCGATAATATTCTGGTGATCGACGGCGGTAAAATCGTCCAAAGCGGTACCCATGACGAGCTGATGCACCAAGGTGGCATCTACCGCCGCTTCGTGGAGTCCAGAGAACTGGCCGTTGGCTGGAAAGTATAAAAGAAAGAAAAACAATATGAAAAGCAACAATAAATTCAAAGGAACGGTATTTATGCTGCCCATGCTGACAGTTATCGAACCGATCGTTCCCGGCGTTCCCATGATGCTGTTTTGCACCAAGGTCAAGAAATTTGGCATTCATAACCTGTCAGAACTCTCTTTCGGTCAGCTTTGAGAATTGCCTGTTCAGAGGCAATGAGTACCAGATCTTTAATTATACTCAGGGACAGCCGCACCGGGTTGCAGTATCAGAAAACGCCTACAGCAAAAGTCAGATTATAGTAGCTCAGTTGTGGTTCAGACTATTGAATAAAATTAACATAAAACATAATATGACCGGGAACAGGAGCCCAACGCGCATGCCCACATGAATACTGCCTCCAAATATGTCTGCAACCTTTCCTACAATGGCAGGACCTATGCTTCCGCCAAGATCACCTGCCATTGCTAAAAGTGCAAACATTGCAGTTCCACCTGTTGGAAATGCCTTTGAAGAGATGCTGATTGTTCCCGGCCACATGATTCCGACAGAAAACCCACATACTATACATCCTGCAAGTCCGATCATCGGATTTTCCGAAAAAGATGCTAATACATAACATATAAAGCATAAGATACCGGAACCAATCATAAATTTGTCCAGGTTCATTTTGTCACAGGCTTTTCCAAACAGCACTCGCGAAATTCCCATTGTCACAGCAAACATACAAGGCCCGGCAAGATCTCCAACTATCTTTGAGAGGCCGAGTGCTGATTCTGCATATGCAGATGCCCATTGTGCCATGGCAAGCTCGGACGCCCCGGAGCAGACCATCATCACAATGGCAATCAGGAACATGGGTTTTGAAAATAAATTCCTGATGCCCATTCCCTGCCCTTCCTCTACTAAGGATTCAATCGGGCAGGTTGCAAAATTGTAAATATTAACAGCAGGGATCAACGCAAAAATAACGGCAAGCCATTTCCAACTGTCAATTCCAAACAGCAGAAAGAAAACTGTCGAAACAAGTATGGTTCCGACTGCTCCCCAGCAGTAAAAGGAATGTAGAAGACTCATAGTAGCCTCCTTGTTCTCAAATGGACATGCCTCCACAATGGGACTTCCTAAAACCTCGATCAGGCCGCTCCCGATTGCATATAAGATTACGCTTATGATAATACCGATAAATGGAGAAGGGAGTATTTCCGGTAAAAATGCCAGACCAATGAGTCCTGCAGCCGAACATACTTCAGAAGCAACAATACATACTCTGTATCCAATTCTGTCTACGTACCTGGCACAAAATAAATCTACCAAAAGCTGGGTAAAGAAAAAGAAGGTTGATATCAGGGCAATGTTTCCAAGTGAAATGTTGTAATCTGTATGAAATTTCAGAAATAGTAAAGGTGCAAAATTTGCAGCAACTGCCTGTGTGATAAATCCTAAATAACACGCTAATTTTGTCTTTTTATAATTTTTCATCGATTTTTCTCCTCGTAGCTCTTTGGTGTATTTATCTATTCAGCACCATTAAATAGTACTATATAATATTTTCACTTCTTTTTCACTGTATTATTTCGTCAATATACTGTAGAATATCATAAAACGGGTTGTGCGGAGGCTGTCATGTCACAGATAGAAAAGTTGATTTTAACTGTATTGACTGGCATTGGCATGCTGAATTTGAATTTGTCTAAGGGACAGGGAATTTTTATCAATTCCAGGGTTCTTCATAAAATGCACTCCGAAAACAACGCTGCAATTCCTAATTTTCTCTTTCTTCCATCTCTGATTGCTCCGACAGAAAGCCTGATCTATCAGAAATTTGTGTTACCCTTTCTGAACGCATCTCTGGATTATCATATTTTTTCTTCTTCACAGGAGTGGCAGGAAGAAATACTGTCTGAGATGCAAAGGCTTATACAGCTTAGCAGATGTGAAATAAATGAACTTCAGATATCTGTTCAGATACAAAAGATATGGGAACTCATAACGTCAAATGTTGTCTGCTGCCCGAAAATTCAAAATATGAATTCATCATCACTTGCACGATTACAAATGATGATGCAGTTCATTCACCTGAATTATACGGAAAGAATTTCCCTTTCAGATATTGCTAAAGCTGGTAATGTGAGTACCAGTACTGCCCTGAATTTATTTCGGAATGTGCTGAATACATCTCCGGTCAACTACCTGATATGCTACAGGCTAAAGGAAGCAGCATTACTTCTTAGTAATACAGAAAAGAAGGTAAGTGCTATTTCAATAGATACGGGCTTCAGTAATAAAGATTATTTCTGCAGATTATTTAAGCAGGTGTATTCCTTAACCCCTTCAGAGTACAGAAGGGCAAAGAAATGGGAAGGTGGACATGACACTTCCACTTCCTTTATTTCAATATCAGAAAAATAAATCAGGAATGGTTCACACTAAAACAAAATATTAAAATGCTTGATTTTCACCTTATAGTATCGTAAAATGATACTGCGAGGTGAAAATATGATAAAAACAACAGATATGATTCTGGAAGAGCTGCAATCATATGCAAATCCGAAAACAAAACTTTCCCGTATGGTGAAGCAGGGGAAATATTTTCAGATTGCCAGAGGATTATATGAAACGGATAAAAATGTACCGGGACATCTGCTGGCTGGAAGTATTTATGGACCATCATATATTTCTTTTGAATATGCATTGGGATTTTACGAAATGATACCAGAGGCAGTATATACAATTACAAGTGCTACTTTTGAAAAAAGGAAAAAGAAAAAATATGAAACCGCTTTTGGAACATTTACCTATCGGGATGTGCCATCGGCTGCTTTTCCATTGAATATCCGGCTAATACAGGAAGGTAGTTATTTTTACCGGATTGCAGAACCGGAAAAAGCGCTCTGCGATCAGCTATATACTATGCCACCGGCAAAAAACATAAAATTACTGGCTGAATTACTATTTGATGACCTGAGGATTGAAGAAACTGAACTTTTGAAACTGGAGATAGAAAAGATTGTTTTTCTCTCAGACAGATATCATTCTACTAATATAAAGAAACTCATAACACTTTTGAAACTGTCTCTTATACACATCTGACGCT
>ENA-OZGG01000441-OZGG01000441.1-human-gut-metagenome-genome-assembly--contig:-NODE-441-length-16508-cov-8.278186_pt1 | contig 16508 bp, 10 predicted proteins | sample MGYA00244659_ERZ653664 | MGnify/ENA primary metagenome ERZ653664 (study PRJEB26926, sample SAMN06165233) | human gut metagenome | biome: ENVO:00009003; feature: ENVO:2100002; material: ENVO:00002003... | reverse complement strand
ATCATATTCAGATGACTGATAATTTAATAAGTTTTTCATATAAAATGCCTATGTACCTTTTTAAAGAAGTATAGTAAAATAAAAAACTGCAAACCACAAGTTCTATTTTAAGCACATCTATTGACTTTTGTAAAGTGCATAAGTATAATTAAGCCACTATCTATATAAGAATACTAGGAAATGGATAGAGACAGGAGGAGAATATGAAAAAGTTTCATGCAAAATCAGGAAACAAAGTACTGGCACTGGTGCTGACAGCAGCTATGGTATTAGGTCTTGCTGGCTGTGGAAGCACAGAAATGCCTGCCGGGAGCGCAGATGATGCAACAGTAGAAGGAACATCAGAAGCAGGAGCTGCAGGAGAAGCGGCTTCCGGAGAAAAGATCGTTAATATCGGAGTGACGGACTCCCTGGGAAGCATCAATCCCTTTGTTATCGATCAGACATTTATTAATAAGTATGCAGTGGATCTGGAGTTCCTTCCGTTAGTTGACTTTGCAGAGGATCTGAGCTTTGAGTATCTGCTGGCAGATTCCATTACCACAGAGGATAACAAAAATTTTATTGTTCATATCAATGAAGATGCTGTATGGTCAGACGGTACGCCGATCACCTCTGATGATGTGACCTATTCCTTCCTTCGTCTGGCAAGTCCGCTGGTAGCCAATGCAACTCTGGTTTATGGAGTGTTTGAAGGCGTAGATTCCGAGACAGGATTTGTAGAGGAAGGAGCTACAGAGGTTTCCGGTGTGACTGCTGTTGATGAAAAGACAGTACAGTTTACAACCAAGGAGCCTATGAGCATGATCACCTTTATGAGCTCATATGCAGCATATTTCCATACCATGCCAAAGAGCGTTATTGAGAATATTGCTGAAGGCGAGCTGACTACAAGTGACTGGTTCAACCATCCTGATGTTGTCAGTGGTCCTTATATGGTAACTGATTATGATACTAACCATTACATTTCTTATGTAGCCAATGAAAACTACTGGAGGGGAGCACCGAAGATTGGCAGGATGAACTTCAAGATCCTTGATGCCAGCCAGGTATACTCCAGTCTGCAGTCCGGCGAAATTGATGTTACAAGCCACACCATGACCAATATCCCGCAGGAAGACAATGACAGCATTGATGTTCTTGAGAATGTGGATGTTGTTTACGGTTCTCCTGTAACCAACCAGTCTGTATTTATCCAGACAAAGAATATCCCGGATGCCAGAGTACGTCAGGCGCTTGTATATGCGATTGACAGACAGAAGATCGTAGATGATCTGCTGAAGGGACATGGCGAAGTGATCGATGGCTTTGTATCATCTGCAAGTCCTTACTTCGATGACAGTATTACACCGATTTCCTATGATCCTGAAAAGGCAAAAGAGCTTCTTGCAGAAGCTGGCTGGGATGGCTCACAGACACTGCGTTTCTTTGTAAATTCCGGTGATGGCACCTTCGTGAATGCAGCGCAGGTAATGGCAGCACAGTGGGCACAGGTTGGGATCAAGGTAGAGGTACAGACAGTTGACCTTGCTACACTGATGAGCATGGCAGGCGGCACTGATTATGATCTGTTTGCAGTACAGTACACTTATCCGCCGATCGATCCTTCCGTAGATATCGCATGGCTTCTTGGTGGAGAGGACAGCTGGACCGGTTACAGCAATTCCGCAATTGATGATGCACTGGCACAGGTTGGCTCCACAGATGACACGGCAAGTCTTAAAGAGCTGTACTCCATCATTGACAAGCAGACACAGGAAGATGTACCGATGTTTTCTGCTTATGTGATCAGTGCACAGGGCGCAGTGAACAAGAGACTGACCAATGTACATGCCAATGTATATGGGCTTTTCAACAATATCCAGGAATGGGATATCGTTGAATAAGCGTTAAAAGAAAAGGCAGGAATTCAGATACCGCAGGCCGGGAGACCGGTCTGTGGTATTATCCATATAAAGAGAGAGGAAACATCATGTCACATTTACTGGAGGTAGAGGGACTTACTACTGTATTTACAGGAGACTACGGGGAAACGACCAGTGTGGATCATGTCAGCTTTCATGTTGATGAAGGAGAAGTGGTCTGCATCGTTGGTGAGTCAGGTTGTGGAAAGAGCGTTACCAATCTGTCTGTTATGGGACTTTTGTCACGAGGCGGCAAAGTAACAGAGGGAAGGGTACTGTTCGAGGACAGGGATCTGCTTGCCATGTCGGAAAAGGAGCTGGACAAGATACGTGGAGACCGGATGACTATGATCTTTCAGGATCCTTTAACTTCGCTGAATCCTGTATTTACAGTAGGGAACCAGATTATGGAAAGCCTTCAGATCCACAGAGGTCTTTCCAAAGATGAGGCCAGGAAACAGGCAGAAGAGCTTCTCTCAAGAGTTGGTATGCCGGATGCAAAGAGCACCATGAAAAAGTATCCCCATACACTGTCAGGCGGAATGCGTCAGCGTGTCATGATCGCCATGGCGCTTTCCTGTAAGCCGAAGCTCCTGATCGCAGATGAGCCGACGACAGCCCTGGATGTGACGATACAGGCGCAGATTATGCAGCTTTTAAAGGAGCTGCAGAAGGAAAACAAAATGGCCATGATCCTGATCACCCATGACATCGGACTGGTAGCGCATATGGCAGACCGTGTCATCGTCATGTATGCAGGGCAGATCATTGAGGAGGCACCCGTGCGGGAGCTCTTCAGGCATCCAAAACATCCTTATACCAGAGCGCTTATGGACACGGTACCTACGATCCGGGACACGGCAGAACGACAGCTTAAGGCAATTCCCGGTATCGTACCGGAAAGCTACGACCATATTCCGGGCTGCCGTTTTGCAGATCGCTGCAGCTATCGCAGGCCGGAATGTGACAAGCCACAGGAAAATTATGAATTTGGCGGCGGTCATATGGCGAGATGTATTGTAAGGAAGGAGGGAGGTATCCAGGATGAATCATAAACAAAGCGAAGAGAAGATGCCTCTGCTTCGGATTGAAAATCTGAAAAAATATTATCCAATTAAAGGCGGGATCATTACCCATACTACTGGCTATGTTAAGGCAGTGGACGGTGTCAGCTTCCAGATCTGTCAGGGAGAAACGCTTGGACTTGTGGGAGAATCAGGCTGTGGAAAATCCACCATAGGAAGGCAGCTTGTGGGACTTGAAAAGCCCACAGACGGGACGGTATATTATAAGGATCACGATCTTGGAAGGATGAACCGGAAGGATGTAAAGCCTTTTCGTACCAAGCTGCAGATGGTATTTCAGGATCCTTATTCATCCTTGAACCCAAGGAAGCATATTTATGAGATTCTGGCACAGCCCATGCTGTATCATGGGATCTCAACGAAAGCCGGTGTGGAAAAGGATATCCTGAATCTGCTCGATATGGTAGGGCTGCCAAGAAGTGTCCTTGGAAGATATCCGCACGAGTTTTCGGGAGGACAGCGGCAGCGTATCGGAATAGCCAAGGCACTTTCGCTGAATCCGGAGTTTATTGTCTGTGATGAGCCAGTCAGTGCCTTGGACGTATCTATCCAGGCACAGATCCTGAACCTGCTGCGCAGCCTGCAGAAGGAGCTTGGACTGACCCTTCTGTTTGTAGGTCATGGACTTGGCGCTGTCAATTATGTCAGCGACAGGATCGCAGTCATGTATCTTGGTAAGATCGTGGAAATGGGAGAGGCTAAGGAGATTTTCAATCATCCGGTACATCCCTATACGAGAGCTCTTCTTTCTGCAGTTCCGGTACCGGATCCGGATGAAAGGGAGGATGGAAGGAAGATCCTTATGGGAGAGGTGGGAAGCAGTATTGAACCTCCCACGGGCTGCAGGTTCCATCCAAGGTGTCCCTATGCCACAGAAATCTGCAGACAGAGAGAGCCGGAGATGCAGGAAACATTACCAGGCAGTGGACATATGACAGCGTGTCCTATTGCTATGACAGAAGAAGGCAGGAGGGAAGAAGCATGACCAAATATATAATCAAGCGGATTCTGATTGCTATCCCGGTGCTGATTGGAATTACCATTATAGACTATGCCATCATGTGTCTGGCAGGAAGTCCTCTTGAAATGCTGAAGGGACCGAGGGTATCGGAAGCTGCAGTAGAGGCTAAAAAGATCGCCATGGGGCTGGACAAACCCTTTTATATCCAGTATTTTGTATGGCTCTCACAGCTTCTTCACGGGAATATGGGCTATTCTGTAAAGTCTTACCAGCCGGTTTTGGAAATGATCAGAAGCCATCTGGGACCGACCCTCCTGCTGATGGGAGTTTCCCTGGTCGTGAGCCTGATCCTTGCAGTGCCGGCAGGTATTTACAGTGCGATCCACCAGTATTCCAAAGGGGATTATGCAGTAGTGACTGCTTCCTTCCTTGGAAGCAGTATACCGGGATTTTTCCTGTCACTGCTCCTTATTTATATTTTTACGATCAAGCTTAAGCTCCTGCCCTCGAGCGGGATGATCACACTTGGTACAAAGGGTGGCGCAGCAGATGTGGCAAAGCATATGGTGATGCCGGTGATCGTCCTTGCCACATCCATGGCAGGAAGTAATATCCGTTATATCCGAAGTGCCGTACTGGAGATCCTGCAGCAGGATTATTTAAGGACAGCAAGAGCCAAGGGAATCGGAAGATTCCGTGTTATTTATAAGCATGCACTGAGAAATGCACTGGTGCCGATCGTAACGGTAATTGGCATGGAGATCCCCATGCTGTTTGGCGGTGCAGTTATCATAGAACAGGTATTTTCCTGGCCGGGACTTGGACTTATGACCATGAGTGCTATTATCGGAAGGGATTACCCTGTGATCATGGGTGTCTGTCTGCTTTCGGCAGTGGTTGTCCTCATCGCCAATTTGGTGACGGATATTCTGTATGCACTGGTAGATCCTACTATTTCACTGGATTAAGGAGGTAGCCATGAAAAAGAAGAAAAAAGAAAAAAATCTGACAGAACATGGTATGCCGGAGAAGGATATAACCAGTGAAAGCTATCTGCAGACCGTCTTTCGTAGATTTAAAAAACATAAGCTCGGCATGATCAGCCTCATTGTATTTATCGTTCTTGGACTGGCTGCTCTTTTCGCTCCTGTTCTTGCCCCCTATGATCCCAATGAGATCGCAGGATCCTTCAGCGATGCACCGTCCCGGGAGTTCCTTCTTGGAACAGATCAGATCGGAAGGGATGTCCTGAGCAGACTTCTTTATGCCATGAGAATATCACTGCTTGTCGGGATCATGGCAACACTGATCTCTACAGTGATCGGTGTGGTACTCGGTCTGATAGCAGGATATTTTGGCGGCGCCGCAGATATGGTGATCATGCGCTTTACAGATATGGTGATGTCTTTTCCCTATATTTTGCTTGTGCTGGTAGCGGCAGCGATCTTTAAGCCGGGACTTTGGAGTATTATACTGATCCTCGGCTTTGTAGACTGGCCGGGGATCGCAAGACTGGTCAGAGGAAATGTGCTGAATCTGCGGGAAACGAATTTTATCAAGGGAAATCTGGTGGCAGGCATGTCCTTAAAGCATATTCTGTTTTCGGAGATCCTGCCAAATACAGTGGCTCCGATCCTTGTCTATGCGACCTCGGTGCTGGCGTTGTCCATGCTGGATGAAGCAGCCTTAAGCTTTCTTGGCATGGGAGTACAGCCGCCGACAGCCAGCCTTGGTAATATGTTAAACGGAGCTGAATCACTGACTGTGCTGACAAAGCAGCCATGGCTCTGGGTTCCGCCGGGACTCCTCATAGTGATCCTGGTTATGGCAATTAACTTTATTGGAGATGCTCTGCGGGATGCAGTGGATCCGAACAGTAAATAAAAATGTGATGCGAGGAAATATGTGTATGGAAGGCAAAGAACTGGAGAAGGAAGGGTTACAGCTCGGGCAGGAATTACAGGAAGCCTTTTTCTGGTTTCACAGACATCCGGAGCTGTCCTATGAAGAATATCAGACAACAGAGAAGATAAGGGAGTTTTTGACAGAGCATGGGATCGGGATCATGGATTCAGAGCTGGAGACAGGACTTATCGCTGTGATCCATGGAGAGAGAGAGGGAGCTGTGCGGGCTCTTCGCTGCGATATTGATGCTCTCCCGATTCTCGAAGAGAGTGGTGTCCCTTATGCCTCTGAAATAAAGGGGAAAATGCATGCCTGTGGACATGATTTCCATATTACGGCAGGACTTGGCTGTGCTGTGCTTTTGCAGCAGAATAAAAAGGCGCTTGCCGGCACAGTAAAGATCATTTTCCAGCCGGCGGAGGAATCCGCCAGGGGAGCAGAGAAGATCACAGAAACTGATCTGATCGATGATGTGGAGCTGATCTGGGGCTTTCATGCCGATCCCACCAATCCGGTAGGAACTATTGGTATCCGGGAAGGCTATGTGGCAGCGGCTGCGGATCGTTTTCTGATCAAGATCACCGGAAAGGGATGTCACGGTGCGCATCCGGATACCGGTATTGATCCGATCCCTGCGGCTGCAGCAATGGTACAGGCGTTTCAGACAGTTGTGACAAGAAACAGTGATGCTTTTCATCCGACACTGATCAGTGTGACAAGGATAGAAGCAGGGAATACATGGAATGTGGTACCGGAAACAGCAGAATTAGAGGGGACGGTACGGACGATGAACAGGGAAGACCGGGTGCTCTTCGAAAGGAGACTTCGTGAGATCACGGAAATGACGGCGAAGGCTTATGGGGCATCAGCGGAATTTCAGTGGTATCCGGGTTCCCCGGCAGTCGTAAATGACCCGGCAATGGCGGGAGCTGCAGAAGAAACAGCAAAAAAACAGAGCTTTCTGACTGTGCCGGAAGAAAGCTCCATGGGTGGTGATGACTTCTCCTTCTATGAAGAGAAGCGGCCGGGGTGTTATATTAAGATCGGTACCGGTGTAGGAGCGGCCATCCATCAGCCGGGATTTAAGGTGGATCCGGAGATCCTCCTTCCGGCTGCAGAATATCTGATGGCGCTTTTTATGGAAAATGAGTAGGCTTTGAAGCTTTATTGTCAGCTCATCTGGTCAAGCAGCTCGATTTTGGTATCGTAGAGCTTTCTGGAAAGATCCACATAGACCTGATGAGGATTGACGAAACGCTTCGTCTCATCCCAAAGGGTATCCTGTTCCTTCATGCAATAGGAACGGATATCCATAACCCTGGGTGATTCGTAGCAGCATTTACCATCTTTGAATACAGGAACGAGCAGTTCTCTTAAAGTAAAGCTTCCGGCAGGGAGCTTTGTTTTTTTCCAGGGCTCGGAAGGATCAAAGAGAAGGAGCGGCTCATCTTCACTGAAGCTCTCATCAGCAAGACAGATCAGATCTGCCTTGATCTTGCCGGTTTCCTTTTCGTAAACACGGTAAATCTTCTTGTTGCCGGGGTTGGTTACCTTTTCACTGTTTTCAGAAAGCTTGATCTTGGGGATAAAACTGCCGTCCTCGCCCATAACGGCAGCCAGCTTGTAAACACCGCCGAATGCCGGGTTATCCTTGGCGGTGATCAGATTGGTTCCAACACCCCAGGAGGTAATAGCGGCATCCTGCGCCTTCAGGGATTCGATCAGATATTCATCAAGGTCATTGGAAGCAGAGATTACAGCATCCGGGAAGCCTGCTTCGTCCAGCATCCTACGGGCTTTCTTTGAGAGATAGGCAAGATCGCCGCTGTCCAGCCGGATCCCGTAGAAGGTAAGAGGAACACCGGCAGCTCTCATTTCCTGGAAGACACGGATGGCATTTGGAACACCGGATTTTAAGGTGTCGTAGGTATCCACTAACAGGATGCAGGCAGTCGGATAGAGATCTGCATAGGTTTTAAAAGCGGTATATTCATCAGGAAAGCTCATGATCCAGCTGTGGGCATGGGTACCCTTCACAGGAACATCAAAAAGCTGCCCGCACAGAACGTTGGAGGTGCCGATACAGCCGCCGATCATGGCAGCTCTTGCACCATAAATACCAGCATCCGGACCCTGGGCACGGCGCAGACCGAATTCCATAATGCCATCGCCCTTTGCGGCATAGCAGACCCGCGCTGCCTTGGTTGCGATCAGACTTTGATGATTGATGATATTCAGGATCGCAGTTTCTACAAGCTGGGCTTCCATGATGGGAGCGATCACCTTAACAAGAGGCTCTCTCGGAAAAATGACTGTTCCCTCCGGAATGGCATAAATATCACCCGAGAAACGGAAATCTGCCAGATAGTCGAGAAAATCCGCATCGAAAATACCAAGACCGGAAAGGTAACGAATATCATGGTCGGAAAAGTGAAGATCCTTGATGTATTTTACAAGCTGCTCCAGTCCAGCGGCAATGGCATAACCGCCGTCACAGGGATTGTTGCGGTAAAAGGCATCAAAGATAACAGTTTCGTTGCGGTCCTTGTGCTTGAAGTAGCCCTGCATCATGGTGAGCTCATAAAGATCAGTGAGCAGGGTCAGGTTTTGTCTGTCCATAAGCTTCTCCCTTCTGAGACATGGTTTAAAAGTAATCTGAAAAGTAAGGCTTCTCTACTGGAATCAGACGTTCCAGCCAGGTCAGCATATAATATTCTGTTTTGAGCTTTTCGTGGTCGTACAGATAGGTCGGTCTTTTGTATCCCATCATCATGGTAGTCAGGGTGTTGATGTTTAATTCTACGACATTGATGGACTGGTTATCCTCCACCTGCTCACAGCTGGTTTCCCCGTCATGCCAGGATACCATGTAGTCTCCTTCATTCCAGGGAGCCATTTCATCGTGGACCTTAAAATGGATCTTAAAGTCTTCCGGGGTTACCTGATAAGGAAAAGCTTTCAGAAAGTCCTTTACGTTGTTGATACGTCCCATGATATAAGGGGCAATGGTTTCTGTGATTTCACTGTCCTCAAACAGATAAGCCATGGGTTCGCCGGAGAAATTGTTTCCCTTGACCTGGGTGATCATGGAAAAATGTGCACTGATATAATTCCAGAGTCCATAATTGGCTTCCAGGTTCAGATAGACCATTTCCTTAATATGGAAGATCTCGTTGGCAATATAGTAAGCAACATAGCCAAGAGGCTTATGCTCCCTGCTGTAGTAAACAGCAACGATCATATCATCATTGTCCCATCTCCAGTATTCTTCCCAGGAAAGGGCGTCACGGATCATACAGCCGTGCTGCTGAAAGGCAAAGTAGGAATGTACATTATGATAATCTTCAGAATCCAGACTGACACGTTCTACCATACCGGGAACCGGCCTTGCCTTGGGAAGCTGTACATCCTTTACATTGAAGGTAAGCTGGTCAGAGCAGATTTCCCAGCCCATTTTCCGGTAGAAGGGAATGGAGTAGGGACAGAGAAAGGAGAGTGGCATCTGTTGTTTGTTCATATAATCAAGCACCCGGCGCATGAGGGAGTGGATCAGGCCTCTTCCGGCATATTCCGGATAGGTTGCCACACCGGTGATGCCGCCCATGTCCATAATGTTGTCATGGACATTGACCTGCATATGGTAGACAACGATCATGGAAGCCAGCCGGTCCTTATAGAACCAGCCGATGACATAGGCCTCCTCCAGGATGGGACGCTTGGCATATTTGATCTCATCCTGTGCCCAGCCGGTTTCAAACAGTTCCTTGGTTGTGACCTGGAAAGCGTACTGCAGCAGGGCATTGAACTGATCCAGATCTCCCTTGTCAAGCTCGCGCATTCGAAAGTCACCGTTTGTTTCCAGATAAATAGGGGTTTTGTTTTGATCCTGCATAATAACTATCCTTTTCTTGGCTTGCAACTTCAAACAGTTCCATTTTACAACAGGAAGAAGAAGCCGTCCATGGGATTTTTGGCTTTATGGCACAAAATGCGGTCTGCCTCTTGACAAATTCTGTTTTTATGGTGTAATTTGAAGAAGTACAGACCAAATGGCTATGACGAAGACAGTAGCTGATTTTTGAACGTAACAGAGAGCCGGGGCAGGTGTGATCCGGTATCAGTAGAAGGTCAGTGAACATCACTTCTGAGCTGCAGACTGAAATTGGACATTTACAGTAGTGAACAGTATTTTTCAAAAGTAGGTTTTGCCGGTATCCTCCGTTAAGGGAAAACATATGAAACCATGAGCAGAAAGCTCTGGCGTGTATGGTGTAACAGGTGGTTAACGTGGAAAGATCCCGTCCTTTTACAGGACGGCTTTTTTATGTCCAGGGAAATTACTTCATAATGTTCTGGTGACATAAAAAAGCCCTCTGGGCAGGATTCTTTCCTGTATTATAAACGAGGAAAGGAAAAGATCATGTATCAGAAAGTATCAAATGACTTGAATTTTGTCGACCGTGAAAAAGAAGTTGAAAAATTCTGGAAAGACAATGACATTTTCAAAAAGAGTATGGAAAACCGTAAGGAAGGACCGACGTATACCTTTTATGACGGTCCTCCAACTGCCAACGGAAAGCCCCATATCGGGCATGTGCTGACACGTGTTATCAAGGATATGATCCCCAGATACCGCACCATGAAGGGATATATGGTTCCCCGTAAGGCAGGCTGGGATACCCATGGCCTTCCGGTAGAGCTGGAGGTAGAGAAGCAGCTTGGTCTTGATGGCAAGGAGCAGATTGAAGAATACGGACTGGATCCCTTTATCCGGAAATGTAAGGAAAGTGTATGGAAATATAAGGAAATGTGGGAAGACTTTTCTGGAACCGTCGGCTTTTGGGCTGATATGGATGATCCCTATGTTACTTATCATGATGACTTTATTGAATCTGAATGGTGGGCATTGAAGCAGATCTGGGATAAGGGTCTTCTTTATAAGGGATTTAAGATCGTACCTTACTGCCCCAGATGTGGAACCCCTCTTTCCTCCCATGAGGTGGCACAGGGCTATAAAGCAGTTAAGGAACGTTCTGCAGTAGTACGTTTCAAGGTAAAGGGCGAGGATGCTTATTTCCTGGCATGGACAACAACTCCATGGACACTGCCCTCCAACGTGGCACTCTGCGTAAATCCGGATGAGACTTACTGCAAGGTAAAGGCAGCAGACGGCTATACCTATTATATGGCAGAGGCACTGCTTGACACTGTACTTGGCAGACTGGCAGAGGAAGGTAAGCCTGCTTATGAGGTACTTGAGACTTATAAAGGAAAGGATCTCGAATACAAGGAATACGAGCCGCTTTTTGCCTGTGCAGGAGAATGCGCAGAAAAGCAGCATAAGAAAGGTTTCTATGTAACCTGTGACAGCTATGTAACCATGACAGATGGTACCGGTATCGTTCATATCGCACCTGCTTTTGGTGAGGACGATGCACAGGTAGGACGTAAATATGATCTTCCTTTTGTACAGTTTGTAGACGGCAAGGGTGATCTGACAGCAGAGACTCCTTATGCAGGAATGTTTGTAAAGGATGCGGATCCCAAGGTACTCGCAGACCTTGATAAGGAAGGCAAGCTCTTCGATGCACCGAAGTTTGAACATGATTATCCGTTCTGCTGGAGATGTGATACTCCGCTGATCTATTATGCAAGAGAATCCTGGTTCATCAAGATGACAGCTGTCCGTGATGATCTGGTGCGCAATAACAAGACTGTAAATTGGATTCCGGAATCTATCGGAGAAGGACGTTTTGGCAACTGGCTTGAAAATATCCAGGACTGGGGCGTATCCCGTAACCGTTACTGGGGAACTCCTTTAAATATCTGGGAATGCGAAGGCTGTGGACATCAGGAATCCATTGGTTCCAGGGAAGAGCTGTTTAAGCTTTCCGGTAATCCTGCAGCGAAGACGGTAGAGCTTCACAGACCTTACATTGATGAGATCACCTGCACCTGTCCTGAATGCGGTAAGACCATGAAGCGTGTACCGGAAGTAATTGACTGCTGGTTTGATTCAGGAGCAATGCCCTTTGCACAGCATCATTATCCATTTGAAAATAAGGATCTGTTTGAAGCACAGTTCCCGGCACAGTTTATTTCAGAAGCAGTAGACCAGACCCGTGGATGGTTTTATTCCCTGATGGCAGAATCCACGCTGCTGTTCAATAGGGCTCCGTATGAAAATGTTATCGTTCTCGGACATGTACAGGACGAAAACGGGCAGAAGATGAGTAAGAGTAAGGGAAATGCAGTAGATCCTTTTGATGCCCTGAAGACCTACGGTGCTGATGCAATCCGCTGGTATTTCTATATCAACTCCGCACCATGGCTTCCGAACCGTTTCCATGGCAAGGCTGTTATGGAAGGACAGCGTAAATTCCTCGGAACCCTCTGGAATACCTACGCATTCTTTATCCTGTATGCAAATATTGATAACTTTGATGCTACGAAATATACACTGGAGTATGATAAGCTCCCTGTTATGGACAAGTGGCTGCTGTCCAAGTTAAATACAGCAATCAAGGAGGTAGATGATCATCTGGATCATTACAGGATCCCTGAGGCTGCCAGAGTACTGGATAACTTTGTGGATGAGATGAGTAACTGGTATGTGCGCCGCTGCCGAGACCGTTTCTGGGCAAAGGGCATGGAACAGGATAAGATCAATGCCTACATGACACTGTATACAGCACTTGTTGAGATCTGTAAGTGTGCAGCACCCATGATCCCGTTCATGACAGAAGAGATCTATCAGAACATGGTATGCAGCATTGATAAGAACGCACCGGAAAGTATCCATCTGTGTGATTTCCCTGTGGCAGATGAGGCCATGATCGACAAGAAGCTGGAAGATAATATGGAAGAGGCTCTTGATATCGTAGTAATGGGCCGTGCCGCAAGAAATGCGGGAGCCATCAAGAACCGTCAGCCGATCGGAACCATGTATGTAAAGGCAGCTCATGAGCTGAATGATTATTTCAAGGCGATCATCGAGGATGAGCTGAATGTCAAGGAAGTAGTTTTCAAGGAAGATGTCAGTGATCTGACAAGCTACAGCTTTAAGCCTCAGCTCCGTACAGTAGGCCCTAAGTATGGCAAACAGCTTGGCAGCATCAAAAAGTATCTGGAAGAGATCGATGGAACGGAAGCCATGAAGCAGTTAAAGAGCGAGGGTGCTCTGAAGTTTACGGTAGACGGTACAGAGATTTCCCTGGCAGAAGAGGATCTGCTCATTGATGTGGCACAGAAGGAAGGCTTTGTAACCGAGGCTGACAATTATGTAACGGTTGTCCTTGATACCAACCTGACACCGGAGCTGATCGAAGAGGGATTTGTATACGAGCTGATCAGCAAGATCCAGACCATGCGTAAGGAATCCGGATTTGAAGTTATGGATCATATTCTGGTATCCTTAAATGGCAATGATAGGCTTTCTGAGATCGCAGCCAAGAATAAGGATGCGATCTGCGGCAAGGTACTGGCTGAGGATATTGTATCCGGCAGGGAACTTTCTGTTTCCAAAGAGTGGAATGTCAATGGTGAAAAGGTAACCATCAGCATTGAAAAGCAGTAAATAAAAATGAAAAATGCTTCTTCTATGGAAAATCATCTATGGAAGGAGCATTTTTACATATATTTTACGGAACGGAAGAGCCAGAAACATGGGGTTTCCCTTGTGATTTACATATGATTGTAGTATAATACAGATTGTGTATGTAAAAAGGTGGAAAAGTGATTTTAGGTGGAGGAGAAGAAAATGGCAAAAAAGACGGTACCGGTATCAGTTACTTTTGATAAGGACCTGTTTAAGAGAAGTGTCCTGTACAATATCAAGACACTGTACAGAAAGACACTGGAAGAGGCAACGCCCCAGCAGGTATTTCAGGCAGTGGCCTATGCGATCAAGGATGCAGTAGTAGATAACTGGATGAGAACCCAGGAGGAATACGAGAAGCAGGATCCAAAGACAGTGTATTACCTTTCAATGGAATTTCTGATGGGTCGTGCCCTTGGAAATAATATTATCAATCTTCAGGCACAGAAGGAAGTAAAAGAAGCTCTTGATGAACTGGGACTGGATCTGAATGTGATCGAAGATCAGGAGCCTGATGCAGCTCTTGGAAACGGTGGACTTGGCCGTCTGGCCGCCTGCTTTCTTGATTCACTTGCAACACTTGGTTATGCAGCATATGGCTGTGGTATCAGATATCGTTATGGTATGTTCAAACAGGAGATCCGTGATGGCTATCAGGTAGAGGTTCCGGATAACTGGCTTGTTGATGGCAACCCTTTTGAACTGAGAAGACCGGAATATGCCAAGATCGTCAAGTTTGGCGGTTATGTAAATGTCCACATTGATGAGAATGGAAGAAGTAATTTTGTACAGGAAGGCTATCAGAGCGTAAAGGCAATTCCTTATGATCTTCCGATCGTTGGCTATGGTAATGGCATTGTAAATACCCTTCGTATCTGGGATGCTGAAGCAGTGGAGTGCTTCCAGCTGGATTCCTTTGACAAGGGTGATTATCAGAAGGCTGTTGAGCAGGAGAATCTGGCAAGAAACATTGTTGAGGTTCTTTATCCCAACGACAACCACTATGCTGGTAAGGAGCTTCGTCTGAAACAGCAGTATTTCTTTATTTCTGCATCTGTGCAGGAAGCAGTTTCCAAATATATGCGTAAGCACGACGATATCCGTAAGTTCTATGAAAAGGTTACCTTCCAGTTAAATGATACCCATCCTACGGTAGCGGTGGCAGAGCTGATGAGAATCCTGATGGATGAGTATTATCTGACGTGGGATGAGGCATGGGAAGTAACGACTAAGACCTGTGCTTATACCAACCATACGATCATGTCAGAAGCACTTGAGAAATGGCCCATCGAGCTGTTCTCCAGACTCCTTCCCAGAGTATATCAGATCATTGAGGAGATCAACCGCAGATTTATCCTGAAGATCCAGGAGATGTATCCCGGTAATCAGGAAAAGATCCGCAAGATGGCAATCATCTATGACGGACAGGTAAAGATGGCACATCTTGCAATTGCAGCAGGCTACTCTGTTAACGGTGTGGCAAGACTGCACACAGAGATCCTGAAGCATCAGGAGCTGAAGGATTTCTATGAAATGATGCCTGAAAAGTTTAATAATAAGACAAATGGTATCACACAGAGACGTTTCCTTCTTCATGCAAATCCGCTGCTTGCTGACTGGGTTACTGCCCATGTGGGAAATGACTGGATCACAGATCTTCCGAAGATCAACAAGCTGAAGGTTTTTGCTGACGATGAAAAGTCACAGCAGGAATTTATGAATATCAAATATCAGAACAAGGTACGTCTTGCGAAGTACATTCTGGAGCACAATGGTATCGAGGTTGATCCCCGCTCCATCTTTGATGTACAGGTAAAGAGACTGCATGAGTATAAGCGTCAGCTTCTGAATATCCTGCACGTTATGTATCTTTATAACCAGTTAAAGGATAATCCGGATATGGACTTCTATCCGAGAACCTTTATCTTTGGTGCGAAGGCAGCAGCAGGCTATTACAATGCCAAGATGACTATTAAGCTGATCAACTCTGTTGCAGATGTGGTTAACAATGATCCTGCGATCAATGGTAAGATCAAGGTAGTCTTCATTGAAAACTACAGAGTATCCAATGCGGAGATCATCTTTGCAGCAGCAGATGTATCCGAGCAGATCTCTACGGCAAGCAAGGAGGCATCCGGTACCGGTAATATGAAGTTTATGCTGAACGGAGCACTGACACTGGGAACCATGGATGGCGCTAATGTGGAGATCGTAGAAGAGGTTGGAAAGGAAAACGCCTTTATCTTCGGACTTTCTTCTGATGAAGTTATCAATTATGAAAACAATGGTGGTTATGATCCTACAGAGATCTTTAACAATGACCCTGACATCAGAAGGGTACTGATGCAGCTGATCAATGGAACCTATGCACCTGGGGATCCAGACAGATTCAGAACGCTGTATAACTCCCTGCTGAATACCTTAAGCACAGCCAAGGCAGATACTTACTTTATTCTGAAGGATTTCCGTTCTTATGCAGAAGCACAGAAGAAGGTAGAAGCAGCTTACAGAGATGAAAAGGGTTGGGCAAGAAGTGCCATCCTCAATGTAGCATGCAGTGGAAAGTTTACTTCCGACAGAACCATTCAGGAATATGTAGATGATATCTGGCATCTCGACCATGTAGATATTGAGTAATAATTGAGACTGGAAAGGTCCTACCTGTCTAATGAAAATTAGCCGGGTAAGACCTTTTTTATTGAGTATGTTTATGTGCTGATAAATTCGCGCGTAAATTTATTGCGAAAAGGAAACGATATGAGTATAATATTTTAGAAGATCAGAACACAGGATAGTATTGAGTTCTGGGGGGAATAACAGTGTGATAATAATTTGCACAGTAGATGTGCATGGAAATGAGGAGAGTTATGAAAAAGATAAGAAAATGTGCAATTATGATGGCAGTTATGCTGGGTGTATTACAGCTGAATATGGTAGCCTGGGCAGCAGAGGATGAGATTCCTGTTATGGAGCAGCAGGATGTGGAGCTGGCAGATGGCAATTATACGATCAGTGTAGATCTGGAACTGTCTCTTATACACATCTCCGAGCCCACG
>ENA-OZGG01000403-OZGG01000403.1-human-gut-metagenome-genome-assembly--contig:-NODE-403-length-17629-cov-7.126380_pt1 | contig 17629 bp, 16 predicted proteins | sample MGYA00244659_ERZ653664 | MGnify/ENA primary metagenome ERZ653664 (study PRJEB26926, sample SAMN06165233) | human gut metagenome | biome: ENVO:00009003; feature: ENVO:2100002; material: ENVO:00002003... | reverse complement strand
AATCATATTAATTTATTTTTGAAAAATCTGAGAAAGGGAGATACTGTCTACATTCATCCGGAGGCGGAGTATCACCCTTCTACTACACTTCAAAGTATTATTGATGCCGGGATGATTCCCGGTATTGCAATCAACCCGGGGACAAGTATTGAGACGGTGATGGAGATGCTGCGCATTGTCAAAAAGGTACTTGTCATGTCTGTCAATCCCGGGAATGCAGGTCAGATGTATCTTCCCTATGTTGGAAAGAAAATTACAAAGCTTTTGGCACTGAAAGATGAAATGGACATCCAGATTTTCTGGGATGGTGCTTGTGGTGCGGATAAGATCATAGAATATGCTCCCAAAGGGGTAGATGGCTTTGTCCTTGGAACAACGCTTCTGTTTGGCAGGGATCAGTCTTACGGAGAAACACTGAAAAATATCAGGGAGTTAAAATTCTGAGATGAACATAGCACTTATTTTATCAGGCGGCGTAGGCACGAGGCTTGGAGGAGATATTCCGAAGCAGTACAGGGTGGTGGGCGATGCGCCTATTATTTCTTACTGCCTGGAAACACTTGTAAATCACGAAGAAATTAATGCCATACAGATTGTGGCAGATCCGGTGTGGCAGGATTTTGTATCGGAATCAATGAATGGCTCAGAATGGAAGCAGAAGATGCATGGTTTTTCTCTGCCAGGGAAGAACCGCCAGCTGTCGATCTGGAATGGGTTACAGGATATTTGCAGCTATGCTGGAGAAGAGGATGCAGTGTTGATCCATGATGCAGCAAGACCGTTACTTTCTGCCGGATTGATCCATGATTGCTTACAGGGACTGGTGGGTTATGATGGCGTATTGCCGGTACTTCCCATGAAAGATACTGTATATCTGAGTGAAGATGGAAAGGAAATATCGAGTCTTCTTGACCGGAAACAGATCTTTGCCGGACAGGCGCCGGAAGCCTTCAGACTGGGATCTTACTGTAGGGCTAATCAGGCACTTATGCCGGATCGGATCTTGACCATCAATGGTTCGACAGAGGTGGCGGTGATGGCAGGCATGAAAGTGCATATGATCCCTGGGGATGAGAGGAATTTCAAGATTACAACTGCGGAGGATTTGCAGCGGTTTGAGAGGATAGTGACTGCTTAAGAGCAGCTTTTTCCTTTTTCACAGCTTTAAACTCAGCGCCCTGCTGTTCAAATTTCCTTTGAATGCCATGCATCCTGCGGTAATAGTCTTCTCTGGCTTCACATTGTAAACGGATTTCTTCTTCCTGTGTCAATTTGTAAACGGTTTCAGATGCTTCTTGGAGATATTCATTCTTTTGAGCTAACATATGTAATTCCTCCCAGGTTTTGGCTTTGAAAAGTCTGTATGTAGAATAGAATTCAGGATGGTCAGGGGAAATATTGTATTGTGCAATTTGCTATTTTGAAAGAAAAGAAAGGGATATTTTTAAATGAAAGCATACGTATTGAATAGAATAGGCTGTCTTGATCTGATGGATGTACCGGAGCCCATGTTAAAAGATGGAGAAGTGCTGGTAGAGGTCAAAGCAGCCGGGATCTGCGGTTCAGATATTCCCCGGATTTTTGCAAATGGCACTTATCATTTCCCGACGATACCAGGCCATGAGTTTGCAGGAGTGGTATGCAAGGTAAAGGACAAAGAAAATGAGGGGCTGATCGGAAAACGGGTAGGTGTATTTCCGTTGATCCCCTGCAGAACGTGTGCACCCTGCCAGAAAAGACAGTATGAGATGTGTATGCATTATGATTATCTGGGTTCCAGAAGTGATGGTGGATTTGCAGAATATGTGGCAGTGCCTGTCAGGAATCTGATCGAGATCCCGGATGGCATTTCCATGGAAGCAGCAGCTATGCTGGAGCCTGCCAGCGTAGGAATCCATGCTCTGCGGAGAGTTTATGAAGAAGGCATGAATTCAGCAGTTATATTTGGTCCGGGAACGATTGGGCTTCTGATTGCACAGTGGCTGCGGGCTCTTGGAGTAGAAGAAATCATTCTGGTGGGAACCGGAGAAGGACAGAAGAAACTTGCCGGAGAGCTTGGTTTTTCTGAGTTTTACAATGGAAAAAAAGTGGATGTAGTGCAGGCAATTCTGGAGAGAACGGCAGGAGAAGGTGTAGATCTGGCAATAGAATGTGCCGGATACAGTGAAGTTCTCGAAGAGTGTCTGGATGTAGTAAAACGTGGGGGAAAGGTACTTACAGTAGGCAATCCCCATGGGGATTTGAACCTGAAGCGGGATGCTTACTGGAAAATTCTCCGTAAGCAGCTGCAGCTGTGCGGTACATGGAATTCTTCTTTTATTCCGGAGGAAAGGGAGGATGACTGGACCAGAACGATCGCTGCCATGGAGCAGGGAATCTTAAGTCCCGAAAAGCAGATTACACACAGACTGCCCTTTGAAGAACTGCACAGAGGACTGGAAATTATGCGTGATAAGAGTGAGTATTATAATAAGGTCATGATTGTGAGGTAAGAGCAGAAAAGGGTTTTAATGAAGTATATCTTATCCCACAGGTATCAGTGTTTTCAGCATTTCCCGGATCCTGTGAGGATAGGTATGGCTGGCAGATACTTTTTCATAGCCATTCCGGGCGATCTGCAGCCGTTCATCATCATGAGCCAGATAATAGGCACATTTGTCAACCAGCTCGTCCATGGAGGAGTAGGCTTCCAGATCTACACCGATTGTAAAGTAATCGGTCAGCTCGCTTTGAAAGTTTGTCATAAGGAAGCCACCACAGCCAAGGATATCGAAGATGCGCAGTGGCAGGCCGGTCTGAATGGGCTTGATAGTCATATTCAGGTTGATTTTGCTCAGGTGAAAAATCTTTGGCATTTCTGTAAGAGTCTGGACACCTCCATGAATATGGACATTATGTAAAGCGGAAGTATCACTTCTGGTGAAGAGATCCACCGGGAAATGATCAGCCAGAAGGTTCAGCGTACGGATCCGTTCCACGCAGGCGGCCTCCATTCCGATATAGCTGTGTGCTGCCACATAACGGTCAGAGCTGGCAACCGCATTTTGTAACTGATAAAAGGCAGAATCCGCAGTTTTCAGATCATGGATCACAGAATCAGAAAGTGCTGCTTCGATTGGATTGTATCCATAAATTTGCAGGGAGGATTCAATTAGGCCACGAATAAAGCCATCAGTATAGTCTGGCAGAGCAGCTGACAGTGTCTGTAATGGACTTTTTTCATTGTAAAGGGATCCGATGAAAGAAATATTACAGGAATAGCGGTTTCTGTCAGCAGAAGAAATCACAGAGATTACCTGATCAAAACGCTGCGTGCAGGATGCCAAAGGCAGATAAAAAATGCAGTCTGGATTATACGGAGCAAACTGTTCATATTGTGCTTTGTCAAATAAAAAAATCCGGTTGGTGTCATGCCTGATAGAGGAAGAAAAAAGCTCCGGTACCGGAGAGTCTGCTGTCCAGCACAGATAGGGCACACGATAAATGTGGCAGATATCTGCAATTACAGGGAAAAAATTGATACTGAATACAAAGAGCGGTGGATGGCTCTTTAACAGAGCTTCCACAGCAAGGAGACGATCAGTATTAGATATGGATTTATCTGTAATTTCACGTGCTTCTTCGACTACAGTGAGTCCGGCAGCATGAAATGCGTTGATAATATCCGGCTCACAGATGCTTCCATAACGATAAAATATGATCTCCATTGCTGACCCTTTCTTGCTTCCCTGCACAGGATGTCTGGCATGAACCATGCCCTGATTATTATTTTACTTGGAAGGTGTCTGACTGTAAAGAAATATTACTTCAAAATGGTGCACGTGAAGTGGAAATGTTTGCACTGGGAAAGGCAATCTGATGAAATATAACATTGCAGTCTGCAGGGAAGATGATGAAAGATATCCCAATGAACTACGGAATTTAAAAGGAATGCCATCGCTTTTGTATTATAAAGGCAATATAGAAATTATTAATCAGCATAAAAACATTGCAGCGATAGGAAGCAGGACACTTTCGGAGCAGGGAAGTAAACTGGCATATCGGACAGGAATAAAGATAGCAGAGGAAGGGTTCAATCTTGTAAATGGACTGGCGCTTGGCTGTGATACACTTGCATTGAAAGGGGCTCTTTCTGTAAACGGAAAATGTGTGGTGTTTCTTCCTTGCGGGCTGGATCGGATTTTGCCTGCTTCCAATCAGAAACTGGCAGAGGAAATTCTGGAGAAAGGTGGCTGCCTTTTGAGTGAGTATCCGGAAAAAACAGCGGTACAGAAATACAGATATGTTGAAAGAGATCGTTTGCAGAGTGGAATCAGCCAGGGAGTGATTGTTATTGAAGCAGAACAGAACAGTGGAACAATGCATACTGCAGATTTTGCCATGCGGCAATATAAAAGACTGGCCTGCTATGCGTACAGCTTGTTACAGATGTCATCCGGAAATCAATATCTGGAAAATACCGGAAAAAGCACCGTTTTACATGATGAGACTGGCCTTGCTGCATTTCTTGATAATATAAAACAGTCACAGTCCTATGAACAGATGAAATTACCATTCTGAAACCAATATGATAGTTTCGGCATAATAGTGAAAAAGCAGGGTTACTTCCTGCTTTTTGCATCCAGTTCTTTTTTCAGGGCTGCTATCTGCTGCTTCAGTTCCGCAATTTCAGCGTCTGACTGAATTTTCTCTGCTGCGAACTGAGCTTTCTGTGCTTCAAACTGCTTCTTTTCTGCCTCATATTGCACTTTCTGAGCCTCATATTGCGCTTTCTGAGCCTCATATTGTACTTTCTGTGCTTCATATTGTTTTATTTCTGCTTTGTATTGCTTAAGTTGTTCAAACTTCTCCTGAATGCCCTTCATTCGCCGATAGTAATCTTCTCTGGCCTGGCACTGCAGGCGGACTTTTTCCTCCTGTGTCAGATGGTAGACAGTTTCGGAAGCTTCTTTTAAGTATTCATTGTTCTGAGAAAGCATATGTAATTCCTCCCAGGTTCTGGCTTTGAAGAGGGAAGCCCAGAAGTCGATATGACAGGCTTTATCCTCATCGGTTGCTAAATGGATTTGTGTTAAGTCTAACACAGAAAGCTGCAGCTTGTCACTATAAATGGTATGATTTTTTACATTCAGAAGTTTATAGGTAGCATAAAATTCCGGGTGATCCGGAAACAGAGTGAAATTCAGAAGACCGATCTGGATGGCAGGTTTTACCGATTCATAGCTCTGACCTGCAGAAAGCTGATCAAACTCCCGGCAGAGATAGCTTAAGGAGCGTTCCGGCCAGTTATGTTCATTGATGACCTGCATTTCCAGGTTGATCAAGGTATTCTGGTTCAGGTCTACCCGGATATCCAGAAAAAAGGTTTTGTCGTTAATGGACTCGCCAAGGATAATGGGATTGGTGATTTCCACAGAAGAAATTTCTGATGGCGAAAGGTGGAGCAGGGAGGCAATAAGGCCGGTAAGTACCTTATTGTTCTGCTGCAGGAGAGCACGGAACAGGTAATCGTTGGTCATGGGGATGGTGAGTTTGCCATGCTCCGGGAGCTGAATGTTGTTTTGATTGTCAGACATGAAAATAAGATCCTCCTTAGAATGGTGTAAAAAATAATAAGTGAAAATATCCGGTGAAAGACCGGAAGGATGTTCCATCTGGAACATGAGTAAAACGGAAACTATAAAACGGGAAAGCCGGACGGCTTTCGAAAATAGATGAACTGCAGAAGAAACGGAAAACAGTTCTTCTGTGTCGAATGCAGTATATCAGCCGGTCCTGTTTCGTGCAAGTAGAAAAATTTTGCTGTTCTGGGAGGGTAAAACAGGCGATTATGAACTTTTTATACAAGAAGCTGTAGGAAGGAATGCGGAAGGATCAAGATTTTGTATTGTGCAATTTGCCATTTCCCCCTGAATCAGTTATACTTTCCTATAACATGATATCAGATATTCTGAAACCACCAGACATTTACCCACACAGATAAAGGGGCTTCCATGACCTTCCAGGAATTTAAAGAAAGATTTTCCTTACAGCTGAATGACCAGCAGGAGACAGCGGTACTGCACACAGAGGGAGCGGTACTGCTGCTTGCTGTGCCCGGAAGCGGAAAGACCACGGTACTTGTGACCCGTATTGGGTATCTGATCTATTGTAAGGGGATCCCACCGGAGCGAATCCTGACGGTGACCTATACGGTAGCAGCTACGGCAGATATGAAGCGGCGGTTCTGCGAGCTGTTTGGGGAAGAGCATGCCGGGCGGCTGGAGTTTAGGACGATCAACGGGATTTCCCAACGGGTGCTGCAGTATTTTGGATATAAGACCGGCAAAACACCGTTTGACGTAGCGGACAAGGAAGCGGTGGCTATTCTGAAAAGTGCCTTTTTCGAGGTAAGAAACAGCTTTGCCACAGAAAATGACATCAGAGAGCTGCAGACAGCGGTAACCTATGTGAAAAATATGCGCTATACAGAGGAAGAGATACGGAAGTATCAGACACCGGTACAGAAGCTTCCGGAGATTTATCAGGCATATCAGAAAGGGCTGAAGGAGAAGTCACTGATCGATTATGATGACCAGATGGTATATGCACTGCGGATTCTTCAGCAATTCCCGGAGGTGCGCTCACATTTTCAGGAAAGCTACAGCTATTTCTGCGTGGATGAAGCGCAGGATACTTCGAAGATCCAGCATGACATGATCCGGCTGCTTTCTGAAAAAAGCGGCAATCTTTTCATGGTGGGCGATGAAGACCAAAGCATCTACGGGTTCCGGGCGGCCTATCCGGAGGCACTGGTGGATTTCGAAGCGGTACATCCGGGGGCGTCTGTGCTTCTGATGGAAAGCAATTACCGGAGCGGACAGCAGATTGTAGAGGCGGCAGACCGCTTTATCCAGAAAAATGTGGCGCGGCACGAAAAGCACATGATACCATGGAAGGATATGGAAGGAAAGGTGCAGCGGATCACGCTGCGGAACCGGAAAGCCCAGTACGCATATCTTCTTCAGCAGGCCAGGGAGAAAAAAGGGATATCAGCGGTGCTTTACCGGAATCACGAAAGTGCCCTGCCGCTCATTGACCTTCTGGAGAGGGAGGGGATTCCATACCGGATGAAGGGGAGTGACATGACCTTCTTTTCCCATCCGGTGGTGGGTGATATCTGTGATTTCCTGCGGCTTGCCCAGAACCCTTATGATGGGGAGGTGTTCCTTCGGATCTATTATAAAATGGGAGCAGGGATCAGCAAGGCGGCGGTACTGGAGGCCATAGAGAATAATTCCCTGAAGCGGACGCTTCTGCAGGAGGTGGCAGAGGGAGAGAAGGCAACGCCCTTTGTCAGAAAGCAGTGCCGGTCGCTGCAGACACATTTTGTCAGCATGCAGACAGAAGGCGCGGGCAGGGCAATCTACCGGATCCTGCATTTCATGGGCTATCAGGATTACATGGAAAGCCATGGACTTGACAGTGGCAAGGCAGAGATCCTGCGGATCCTTGGAGAAGCGGAAAATGACAGCAGGGCATTTTTACGGAGACTGCTGGAGCTGCAGGAGCTGATTTTGGCAGGCGGCAGCATGACGAAGCCAAAGCCGGAGCTTCTGCTTTCAACCATTCATTCCAGTAAAGGACTTGAGTATGACAGGGTATTTCTGCTGGATATGGCAGAGGGAATCCTGCCCTCTGTGCAGAAGCCGCCTGAGGGGAAAAAGGGCACCGGGAGCGGCAGAAAAGCAGAGAAGGACAGGGAACTGTATGAGGAGGAACGACGCCTTTTTTATGTAGCCATGACCCGTGCCAGAAAGGAGCTTTATATTTTTGCCTTTGAGGATGGAAGCACATCCTCCTTTTCCAGGGAGATATTTGCGCCCAGGGCATCAGCAGCAGGGAGCAGGGGGAAAGGGATCGGAATATCTCGCGGGAGCCGGCAGGCATACACATATGACATGGAAGAATATAAAGAAGGTATGTATGTCCTGCATAAAACCTTCGGGCTTGGTCTTATCCTGAAAAGGGAAGGGGACAAGGCCATGATCGCCTTTCCGGATCCGGCGGGGATGAAGACGATCTCTCTTTCTGTGGCACTGGAAAACGGTCTCCTGCGGAAATAACATTGCTTTTCAAATGACCACAGAGTATAATGAAATATATGCAGAAATGATAGTCATACTAGCAGATGGGAGGAAGAAAAAGTGAAGAAAATGGAAGAATATATCCGGTGCATTCCTGATTTTCCGGAGCCCGGTATCATGTTTCGGGATGTGACAAGCGTATTGCAGGATGCTGAGGGACTGAAGCTTGCCATTGATTCCATGATCAAAATACTGGACGGCGTGGATTTTGATGTTGTAGCAGGAACAGAGTCAAGGGGCTTTATCTTTGGAGTACCGGTTGCCTATGCTATGGGGAAGGCATTTGTCCCGGTCCGCAAGAAGGGAAAGCTGCCCTGTGAAACAGTTTCTGAGAAATATGCGCTTGAATACGGGTTTGCAGAGATCGAGATGCATAAGGATTCTATTAAACCGGGACAGAAGGTTGTCCTGATCGATGACCTGATCGCAACCGGCGGAACGATCGAAGCTGCGATCAAGCTGGTAGAGAGACTTGGGGGAGAAGTAGTCAAGATCGTATGTCTGATGGAGCTTGCAGGACTGGAGGGCCGCAGGAAGCTGGAGGGCTATGATTTTGAAGCAGTTGTTACTTATGAAGGGAAATAATCCATAGACAGAAGGGTATTTTTGGATTATAATAAAATGTAACGAAAACGATTAAGTTATATGCTTCACTGGGGGTTACATATGAAAAAGAAAAATATTTTTGTTAAATTACTTGGCGCCTTTTTGGTTCCGATCGTAATGATGATCGTTCTTGGAGTGGTGTCCTATGAGACCGCGTCCAAGTCGACGATGGAGAAGTATGAGCAGTCTGCCAGCAGTACTGTGGTTTCAGTGGCAGAATATATGAAGCTGCTGACACAGACGGTAGAGAGCGGCACGACAGAGCTGCTTACCTCGGATCAGGTAAAAAATTACTTCGGCATGAATGCCGGCAGCAAGGACAAGAATAAGGAAGCAACCTCTTATAATGAAATGAAGGATCTGATCCTGAAGCAGACCTCATCGACCAAGTATACGGCAAATGTGCATGAGTTTGCCCAGCTTGGACGCCCGGTTTCTTCTACCACGAAGGATTCACCGACCAAGGTGGCTTTCCCGGATGGGGCTTATGATGAGTTCCTGAAGAGGGAAGGTGCTGTTTTTGAAGATTCTACAGTAAAAAGTATATGGATGGGAACACACCCTTATATTGATGAGACGACCGGTATCACTACAGATAATTATGCATTCAGCTTCGTGAAGAGATTTACGACAGGTAAGGGGTTCCTTAGCGTTGATATCAAGATGGATACGGTTGCAGAGGTTCTTGGAAAGATGGACTTTGGCAAGGGCAGCAGTGCATCTATCGTGACTGCGGACGGACGTGAGATCAATATCCAGAATGGAGAAGTGACAGATGCAGAGCTGTACCAGGGACTGGAGCTTACTCCTGCAGAAGGAAAGGACAGCGTATCTGAATATGTGGATGTAGGCGGCAGGAAATATCTGCTTCTGGCGGCACCGGTCGGAGAAACTGAAATGACAGTATGTGCCCTGATCCCGGAGGCCAGTATCCTGGAAGAGGCAGCAGGACTCAGGAACACTACGGTTATATTCGTGCTGATCGCTTCTGTAGTAGCAATCATGATCGGTATCATACTTTCCAGTGATATCCGTAAGACACTGAATACCATCTCTAGGTGCATGCAGGTGGCAAGTGAAGGTGATCTGCTCGTACAGATTCCGACCAAGAAGAGAAAAGACGAATTCGGGCTGGTATCCAAGAGCATTGGCAAGATGCTTGGCGGTGTGAAGGAGCTGCTGTGGCAGGTTCAGAAGTTTGGTGGTGAGGTAGATACCTCCGCAGGGCAGGTAGCAGAAACGACCTCGCAGATCCTGTCTTCCATGGAAGAAGTAAACAGTGCCCTTGGCAGTGTGGAAGCAGATGTTGCTACTCAGGCACAGGATGCAGAGGATGGCTATCAGATGATGGCAGCCTTCGGCGATAAGATCAACCACATGAATGAAACGGTGGACTCCATGGGCAGTATGATGCAGAGCACGATCGGAAGTATCCAGCGTGGTACTACCATGGTGGATGAGTTGAAGAGGACAGCAACAGCTACCGGCAAGATCACCAGAGAGCTGGTAGACAATGTTGAGAATGTAAACGAACAGAGTACAGCGATCGCAAGGATCATTGAAACGATCAGTGATATTGCAGAGGAGACGAATCTGCTTTCCCTGAATGCAAGCATTGAGGCAGCGAGAGCCGGAGAGAGCGGAAGAGGCTTTGCTGTAGTAGCCCAGTCTATTGGCAAGCTGGCAGCCCAGTCTATGACAGCGGGCAGCGAGATCACCGGAATTGTGGCATCGATTGAAGAAGCTACAAGAACTGCAGCGGAGTCTGCGGGACAGACAGAGAAGAATGTGGATTATCAGATGAAAGCACTGGAGGAAACGGTTTCCGTATTCCACGAGATCAATGATACCGTGCAGGCACTGGTATCTAATCTGCAGGGAATTACAAGCGGCATGACAGAGCTTGTTGGAGACAAGGATGATGTTCTTAAGAAGATCCAGGCAGTATCCCAGGCATCAGAGAGTGCAAGCGCTGCAACAACAGAGGTAACAGCAAGCATTTCTGAACAGGTTGAATTCCTGAAGGGTCTGACAAAGGATGCTGAAAATCTGCAGATGCAGACCAGAGAGCTGGAAGCTGCGATGTCAAAGTTCAAGATCTAAGTAAGAGAGCACATTTAAACAGAAGAATATGATCAGAGACCGGACTGCCAGAGCAGGTGTCCGGTCTCTTTTTTTGAAAATATACTAAAGTCTTTCCTGTTTTATCCGATATCTATTATGAAATCATAATAATGGAAGGAGGACAACAGAATGCGTATTGAAGCTTATTCACAGATCCAGCAGATTTATAATACAAACAGGACAACGAAGACGCAGGAAAAGAAGAATGTGCGCCCTACTGACCAGCTGCAGATTTCCAGCATGGGCAGGGATATGCAGATTGCGAAGGAAGCTGCAAGGGCTGCTTCGGATATCAGAGAAGAAGTGACTGCTCCTCTTAAAGCAAGTATTGAGGCAGGAACTTATCATGTAAGCACAGAAAGCTTTGCAGATAAGCTGTTTTCCGAATATGAAGAAATGAGGTAATCCCAGTGGCAAGTTTGATGGAAAACCTGATAGATGTACTGGATCAGGAAAGCGGAGAATATGAAGCGCTGCTGGGATTATGCAGAAAGAAGACGCCGGTGATCGTATCCGGCAATCTGGAAGAGCTTACCAGAATCACGGATGAAGAACAGACTATTGCAGGCAGAGTGAATAAACTGGATCATAAACGCCAGGAAATCTATGCCGATATTGCCAATGTAATTAACAAGGATGTTAAAACACTGAAGCTCACGGATCTGATCGCCATGCTTGAGAAGAGACCCTCTGAACAGCAGAAGCTGGCACAGACCTATGACAGATTAAGGGCTGTCGTGCAGGAAGTGAAAAGGGTGAATGAACAGAACAGGATCCTTTTACAGAACGCACTTGAGATGATTGAATTTGACATGAATATGCTGCAGTCCAGAAATGCAGCACCGGAAGGAGCCAATTATAACAGAGGCGCTTACAATACCGGTGAGCAGCTTGGCGTGAACTTTGGCGGTTTTGATGCCAAACAGTAAGGCAGCATTTGTAATTATATGAGGTGACAACAATGGGTTTGATGGGAAGCTTATACATCGGAGTATCCGGATTACAGACCGGTCAGAATGCACTGAATACCACAGCGCATAATATGTCCAATATAGACACTACCGGGTATACCAGGCAGCAGGTGCAGCAGGGTACCCGTTCTTATAATATCTTATCTAAGACAGCATCAGCCAATGCCTATCAGGAGACAGGGCTTGGTGTTAATTATTCGAGGGTTAAACAGATCAGAGATTATTTCCTTGATAAAACTTATCGTCAGGAGAATGGAAGGAGTGCTTTCTATGACACTTCTGTTTCTGCTATAGAGGAGGTAGAGGATCTTCTGCAGGAGCTGCAGGGAGAGACCTTTTCCGAGGGGATCCAGAATCTCTGGAAAGCAGTCCAGGAGCTTTCAAAGGATCCGTCCAATTCTGTAAATCAGGGAGTGTTTGTCCAGAGATGTAATGAATTTATCACAAGGGGCAAGGCGGTATATGAAGGACTTGCGGAATATCAGGACAATCTGAACAACAACCTGAAAAAGGAAGTAGATACGATCAATGAATATGGTAAAAGGATCGTGGAGCTGAATCAGGCGATCCTGAAGATCGAGGCAGGTGGCAGGGAGCATGCCAATGACCTTCGTGATCAGAGAAACCAGCTGCTGGACGAATTATCAGGCAAGGGGAATATCAGCTACTATGAGGATGTAGACGGCAATGTGCTGGTGAAATTTGAAGGAAATGATTTTGTAAAGGAAGATTCGATCAATGAGATCGCACTTCTGGCGGATGAGGTTACAGGATTCTACACGCCCTACTGGAAAAATCTGGCTGATACCACGAAGAATCCTATAGATATCAGCTCTGCCAAAGTTTATGATATGCAGCAGACGATCTCCACAGATACCAATACAGATATCGGATCCCTGAAATCCATGCTGTTTGCGAGGGGAGATCACAGAGCAACCTACGAAGACCTGAAGGATGCGGATCATTATGAAAAGAACATATCCCAGTCGATCCTGATGAATGTACAGGCAGAGCTGGATCAGCTTGTAAACAAGGTTGTAACGGGGATCAATGAGATTTTCAAAAATGCAGCTGATAAGGCCGGCAGTTACCCGGACAGTACCTATATGAGAGATGGTAATGGAAACCCTTATCAGATTTTTAACCTTGTGGCAAATGAAACAGATGCAGATGGGGATCCTTACTTTACTATAAACAATATCATCATTAACGGTGAGATCAAGCAGTCCCCATCCTTACTTGGATTTATCAGGCCGGATCAGAAGGTGGATCAGGATACAGCAGATGCGTTGAAAACGTTGTTTACAGAGGCCGTGCATACGCTGAATCCAAAGGTTCATACGAAGACAAATCTTGCCAATTATTATAATAATCTGGTATCCCAGGTGGGAAATACAGGATCAGTACTGAAGGGGATCAGTGAGAACCAGCAGAAGACGGTAGATGAGACATATGCAGCGAGAGATCAGGTGCATGGTGTATCGTCTGATGAGGAACTCAGCAATATGATCATGTTCCAGAATGCTTATAATGCAGCCAGTCGTTATATCAATGTGATCAGTGAGATGCTGGATCACGTGATCTCAACGCTTGGCAGATAATCAAAATAATCAGAGATGAGGTGACAGCATGCCTTCACAGTTTTTTGGATTACAGATCGCAGGCTCGGGACTTAGGGCTTCCAATGCGGCTTTGAATACAACAGCAAATAATATTTCCAATGCCCAGACCAAAGGCTACAGCAGACAGGTGGTATCACAGGAAGCAAATAATGCACTGCGCACCTTTACGACCTATGGCTGTGCCGGTGCCGGAGTTGATACGATTGCGATTGAACGTGTGAGAGACCAGTTCTACAACGTGAAGTACTGGGATAACAACTGCAAATACGGAGAGTATCAGTCTAAGGCCTATTACTGCAAGACCATTGAGGATTATTTCAATGATAATGGAAGTACAGGCTTTAAGAGTGTCTTTGATAAGATGAGCCAGGCACTGCAGAGTGTGGTATCCAATGCCAGCAGTGATCATTCAAAGCAGACCTTCATTTCCTCGGCCAAGGCACTGACAGATTATTTCAATACCATGTATGGAAACCTGCAGGAGCTGCAGAAGGATGTAAACCTTGAGATCCAGCAGAATGTGGATCAGATCAATTCCATTGCAGAGAAGATCGCCACCTTAAACAAGCAGATCAATGTCATTGAGCTTTCCGGAGCAAAGGCCAATGAACTCCGGGATCAGAGAGAAAAGCTTGTTGATGACCTTTCTAAGATCGTGGATGTGGATGTTACAGAATATGACATCACAGATCCGAATAAGCCGGACAGAAAGACGGGGGGAACCCGTTATATTGTGCAGATCGCAGGAGGACAGCCACTTGTAGATGCCAATGATTACAACACCCTTTCCTATACAGCAAGATCCACCTCCGAGAAGGTGAACCAGACGGATGTAGACGGATTGTATGAGATCCACTGGTCAAACGGCAATGAGTTCAATCTGACCAATGCAGCCATGAAGGGCAAGCTGAAGGGACTTGTAGAGCTCCGGGATGGAAATAACGGCACCAACTTTGAAGGTAAGGTAAAGTTTGTAAAGGATGGCGGCACTAAGGTTACGATCGAGGTAACAGCCGATGACCTGAAGGATATGAAGACCTGTACGCTTTCTGACACGGGAGGTCATATCAATATCGCAAATACGATCTATGATTATACATCATGGGTATACAATAATGACGGCACTTATACCTTTACCTTGAAGACGAGCCCGGATACCGGACTTCCTACAACACAGGCAGCCGGTAAGGAAGCGAAGACCTCAGAATCCATTAAATATCAGGGGATTCCCTATTATATGGCACAGATGAACACCTGGATCAGGGGCTTTTCCGAGAAGGTAAACGACATTTTTACCGGTGGTGTGAACGCTTATGACGGTAAGGGATGCATTTTCTTTACAGGAAATAAAGCAACAGGCGGACAGTATACAGAGGCTGACCTTGATGCAGCTAAGGACAATGGTCTGTATGAGCTGACAGCAGGAAACTTTACTGTAAATGAAGATCTTCTGAATGATGCGGGGCTTCTTGGCACCAGGTCATGGATCTCAGATGATGAGTTCCAGGGCGTGGAGGAATGCGGACAGATCAAGGAAATGATCGAGCTTCTGACAAGCAGGGAGAAATATCAGTTCCGGAATGGCGCAGCCAGTCAGATGCTGGAGATGATCCTGTCGGATGTGGCACTGAACGCAAGCAATGCCAATACCTTTGAAAAGACCTATGAGGGACTGGAAAATACGATCGAGAACCAGAGAAGCTCAATATCCGGAGTGGATAAGGATGAAGAGGCGGTCAGCCTTGTAAAATATCAGAATTCCTATACACTGGCGTCCAAGATGATCCAGACACTGACGGAAATTTATGACAGACTGATTCTGGAGACCGGCGTATAAAGCCGCACCGTAAAGAGGAGAACATAGCTATGAGAATGACAAACAGGATCATGGAAAATAATTCCCTGTACAATATCAATAACAATAAGATCTTACAGGATAAGCTCAGTACACAGATGTCTACGACCAAGAAGCTGACAAGACCATCGGACGATCCGGTGACAGCGATCCGTGCACTGCGGCTTCGTACCAGTGTATCCGAACTGACACAGTACTATGAAAAAAATGCACCGGATGCAGACAGCTGGCTGTCTATTACAGAGGGGGCACTCAGCACAAATGTCGAGGTTCTGACAGATCTGGTCAAGAAGGCAGGCAAGGCAGCCAATAAAGAAAAGAAAGTGGAAGACCTGAATATCCTTCTGCAGGAAATGAAGACACTCCGGAATGAGTATTATTCTACAGGCAATGTAGACTTTGCAGGCAGATATGTATTTACAGGCTACCGTACCAATACCACGCTGACTTTTACAGAGGAGGATGCGGCAAAGGGTGATTCCTACAATATGACAGAGCCGGTGAAGCTGAAGGATTTTGATACCACCAGTTATACAAATATGAGTAAGCTTGCCGGACTGACGAAGAGCAATTATAATGATGCTAAATATAATACGGTGACGGAACAGGATGTAACAAACAGCACCATCCACAGGATCCGCCTTTCCTACGACAAGCTGGACAGTGCAGCCGGTATCATCAAGATCGGAACTGCTGCGGTTGATGCGGCTGGGAAGGAGGTTTTCACAGATATCCCAGGTATTGATTCTGCAACCATTAAGACAGCGGCATCGGCAGAAGCAGGCTATCAGCAGATTGCAGAAGCAAATAAGGCAGGAACTGTAGCCATGACCTACATCCCGGAGACGGGAGAGTTGTTATTCAGTGACACGGCCTATGAAACCCTGAGCAAAGCGGTGAAGGATGATACCGAGATTTCCATTAATTATACAAAGAGCGAATGGGAAAAGGGTGATCTGAGACCTGAGCATTATTTCAGAAGCACTGTTACAAAGGCAGATGGTACAAAGACCAAGTTTAATTTTGAGGCAGATGTGAACGATCAGGTGATAGAGTATGATGTGGGATATAACCAGACGATACGTGTCAATACCATGGCAAACGAAGCCTTTTCCCATGGCCTTAATAGAGATATCGAGGATCTTGAGAGAGCTCTTTCTTCCCTGCAGGAGATCAATGCGACCATGACGGATCTGAGCAGGCTGAAGAAGGAACTGACAGAGGGGACTGCCGACTATGAAAAGGTAGAGAAGCAGCTTGATGCAGCAACCAAGGCTTACAATTACGCCAGAGAAAACATCCATACAAAATTTGAAAGTTCCATTACCAGTATGCAGGGATATCTGGACGACACCAATATTGCGGTTACAGATAATGGCACAAGAAGCAGCAGACTTGCCCTGATCAGCGACAGACTGATGGATCAGAAGACTACGTTTAAGACTCTGCAGTCTGAAAATGAGGATGCAGATATTGCGGAAGTGACCGTGGAACTCACCAGCTCCAAGCTGACGTACGAAGCGGCATTGATGGCAACAGGAAAGATATTACAGACATCACTGATGAATTATATTTAAAACGTACCGGAGAGTACAGATAGGAGCAGCGATGAAGATCAAAACGAAGGTATTTGGAGAAGTAACGATTGACGATGATAAGGCGATCCATTTTCCTGCAGGAATTATCGGATTTCCTGATATGACAGAATTTGCCCTGATCCATGATGAGGAAAAGGGAGCAGGATCGATCCACTGGCTGCAGTCCCTGCAGGAGCCTGCTTTTGCCATGCCGGTCATGGATCCGCTGATCGTTAAACCGGATTACAATCCGGAAATAGAAGATGAACTGCTTTCCCAGATCGGAAAGCTGGATCCGGAAGAGATTCTGGTGCTCGTTACGGTAACAGTGCCTTCGGATCTGACGAAGATGAGCGTTAACTTACGAGGACCGATCATTATTAATGCAGCAGAAAAGAAAGCGTGCCAGGTGATTGTGGAAGGCGAAGCTTATGCAGTCAAATACCCTATTTATGATATCCTGAATGCGGGAAAGAAAGCAGGTGAATAGATGTTAGCTTTATCCAGAAAAAAGAACGAGGCATTGATCGTCAACAATAATATTGAAATTACTGTACTGGAGATCAAGGGAGAACAGGTAAAGCTTGGCATCAGTGCACCGAAGGAAGTGCCGGTTTACCGGAAAGAGGTCTATGCGCAGATCCAGGAGGCAAATCAGGAGGCTGTCAGTATGGAAGGGTTTTCTGCACTGCAAAATCTGCTTGGCTGACCCTTAATTTTTTTGATATTTATTCCGATATAAATAAAA
>ENA-OZGG01000384-OZGG01000384.1-human-gut-metagenome-genome-assembly--contig:-NODE-384-length-17977-cov-4.620355_pt1 | contig 17977 bp, 9 predicted proteins | sample MGYA00244659_ERZ653664 | MGnify/ENA primary metagenome ERZ653664 (study PRJEB26926, sample SAMN06165233) | human gut metagenome | biome: ENVO:00009003; feature: ENVO:2100002; material: ENVO:00002003... | reverse complement strand
CGAGATTGCCTCTTGTCTCGTGGGCTCGGAGATGTGTATAAGAGACAGATCTGAACCAGGTGATTGCATTAATGGATTTCGAGATGGCGTAAACAGTAACTTTAAATAATAAAAAACATTGTTATGAAAAAAGAAATGAAAGAATTATCTTTGTCAGAAATGGAGAATATTAATGGTGGATCTTCCTTAAGCTATTATGTATGTTGGTTCATTGGTAAATCCTTTACTTCCGTTGCCGAATTAAGCCAAAATGGAATGAATCCTGTACATTTGCACAATTAGGAATAATAATTTCTATATCAGCCTATGAACGGCTGATATAGAAATTACTTCAAAGTTTTAATTATATGATAAACAAAAAGTATATAATAACAGGAGTTTCAATTGGGATAATAGGATTAATCCTATCACATACGTACCGCCCTTACATATACGAGAATCATATATACGACTTTCATATTGCCGACACTATCGGAAGCATTGTTTGCGTGCCTGCCGCAACTTTATTATTTTATGGACTCACTGATAAATATTCTATCAGGAAGCTCACTCTTATAATCACATTGACATATATATTCTACGAGTTTCTGGGACTTCTGAATATACATGGCACTTTTGATTTATATGACATCATTGCCATTATCATAAGCGGTATATGTACTTACTTCATTTTAAACCGGCGTTTAAAATGAAGTACCTTGATCGTCATTCTTCACTCCGGTATAGAAAGGCACAAGAAAATCCACAAAGCCATAGCGTACTTCATCGTTAGGAAACTCCAACAAGTAGTTGCGGAAACGCTCATCAAAACCCTTTATTGTCAGATAACCGCTCTGATAAATCAGCGGAATAGGATTGTTGGAATCTACCCGATACTCGGAGAATACGGAAGCAGGTGCCTCAATACCATCGAGCAAGGTGCGCAGGTCATACTCCGTCTTCTGCAACATATCAACAAGAAAAGTCGGGGTACCGGTCTGAAACCAATAACTTCCCAGCTCCATGTTACTGAATGCATTCAGAACACTGAACGGATTGAACATGCCTTCTCCTCTCGGATGGAAATGATAGCCGTCATAGTTTTTCCTTTTTTGGTAATTCAAAGTTAATCATTATTTCCGGATAATTCAACTCACGAACTATTTAACATAGCGATAACATTCCTATAACCTATCTTCCGCCGTCAACCCCGTACTTTTGCTTCACAGAAAAAAGAGAAAAGTATAAATCACTAAAAAACAAAAAGATATGCTATTACCAAACGAATGGATAGAAAACAGTTTAGAAACTTACATCTATCAGCACACCACAAAGTCCCAGATTATTTATTGGGTAGTTTTATTAGCTATTACGGCAACTATGATCGCACTTCCCTTTATTTATGTAGACATTTCCGTACAAGGCAGTGGAGTAGTTCGCCCCGTAACGGAAAAGACTGAAATTAAATCAGCTATCACAGAACTGGTAGACTCTATTTATGTTCGCGAAGGCGAACAAGTCAGCAAGGGCGATATCCTTCTGCGTTTCCGCACAAACAGTTCCGACTACAAAATCAACTACCAGACTAACCGTCTGAATGATTACGAGGCACATCTTGCCGACCTGGCATATCTGGCAAAAGGCGAGCATCCTGCCACATTCCGCTCTCCGGTTCGCCGGCAGGAGTACACTTACTTCACCAAAAAGAAGAAAGAACTTGAAACCTCCCTGGCACAAGCGGAAAAAGAGTATAAACGCAACAAGACATTGTTTGAGAAGAAAGTAATTTCAGAAGAAGAATATGACAAATACTACTATCAATATCAAACCCAGCAAAACGAACTGGCTTCATTGACACAGAGTCAACTCAGCACTTGGCAAGCCGACCTGAACAGTTACCGCAATTCACGCAATGAGATGAGTACCAGCCTCAAGCAAGAGGTGAAAGACCAGGATATGTACATTGTCCGCAGTCCGGTAGACGGCACGCTCGACCAGTTCTCCGGCATATACCGGGGAAGTAGCATTCAAGCCGGACAATCACTGGCAGTAATCAGTCCCGACTCCACACTCTGCCTCGAAGTATACGTCACTCCCCGGAATATCGGTTTTATGAACATAGGTATGCCGGTCAATATACAAGTGGAATCTTTCAATTATAACGAATGGGGCACACTGCCCGGAAAGGTAAAAGAAATCTCCTCCGACTTCCTGACGGACAATCAAGGCAACTCTTTCTATAAAGTGAAATGTGAAATTGAACGAGATTACCTGACACTGAAAAACGGACAGACAGGAAAGCTGAAAAAAGGTATGACCGCCAGTGCACACTTCATGGTGACACGCCGCTCCCTGTTCGATCTGCTTTATCAAAAGATTGACGACTGGGCAAATCCAAGACAATACACCGCTAACGAGATGATAGCAAGAAACAGTAAATAAGTAGTAAATAACAAAATCAAAAATAAGATGAAAAAGGGTACTAAGATCAAACAACATGATATCACCGATTGCGGAGCAGCCTGTCTGGCTTCCGTATGCGCCCACTACGGACTGCGCTTCCCGGTATCGCGCATCCGCCAATATGCATTCACCGACCAGAAAGGTACGAATGTATTAGGACTGATAGAAGCCGCCAACAAACTGGGATTGTCCGCTAAAGGCGTCCGCGCACAGTTCGATGCACTGTACACAATTCCCAAGCCAACCATTGCACATGTGCTGGTAAATCACAAACAACTTCAACACTTTGTTGTAATCTACAAAGTGACGAAGACACACATCACATATATGGATCCCGGAGACGGACGGATACATAAGGTTTTGCACGAAGACTTCCGGCACGACTGGACAGGCATACTGGTATTGATGGAACCGGAAGAGACCTTCAAAAAGGGAAATCAGCAGACCAGCATGAGCAAGAAATTCCTTTCATTGATGACGCCCCACAAGTCCGTAATGCTGCAAGCCGTCTTCGGTGCACTTGTTTTCAGTATTTTGGGATTATCCACTTCTATCTATGTAGGCAAAATCACAGACTATGTACTGGTCGACAAAAACACCAATCTGCTGAATCTGATGGGAGTGATTATGCTCATTATCCTGCTGCTGCGTACCTTCATCGGTGCAATGAAAAGCATTCTGGCACTGAAAACCGGACAAAGAATCGATGCAGCCCTGATCCTGGGATATTACAAACATCTGCTGACCCTGCCTCAACAATTCTTTGACACCATGCGCGTAGGAGAAATCATTTCACGCGTGAACGATGCCGTAAAAATACGTAACTTCATCAACAACGTGTCTCTCGATCTGGTAGTGAATATCATGATACTGGTGTTCTCCCTGTGCCTGATGTTCATTTATTCCTGGAAGCTGGCAGTCATGACCCTGATATCAGCGCCGCTATTCCTGCTCATCTTCTGGGGGTTCAACAAACTGAACCGGAAGTACCAACGCAGCATCATGGAAAGCAGTGCCGATCTGGAATCCCAATTAGTAGAATCCATCAACTCAATTTCAACCATTAAGCGTTTCGGTATCGAAGAGTATGCTAACCTGAAGACAGAAAGTCGTTTTGTACATTTATTGAAGAATACTTACCGAAGTATTTACGGTTCCATCATGGCACAAGGAGGCATCCAATTCGTATCTACAGGAATCACAATCGCTATCTTGTGGCTGGGCAGTATCCTAGTTATCGATCAGGAGATGACACCCGGCACGCTCATGGTATTCTATTCTCTGGTGGGTTACGTCATCTCGCCCATCGGTTCGCTGATATCATCCAACCAGACTATTCAGGATGCATTGATAGCCGCCGACCGTCTGTTTCAGATTATGGATTTGGAAAGAGAGCAGGACAATGAACAAAAGATCATTCTGGAACCGGATATGATGGGCGACATCATTTTTGAGAATGTTTCTTTCAGATATGGTTCACGCAAGGAAGTATTCAACTCACTGAATCTAACCATAGAAAAGGGCAAGACTACCGCCGTCATCGGAGAAAGCGGTTCGGGTAAAACAACACTGATTTCCCTTTTGCAGCACATCTACCCCATTCAATCCGGACGTATCCGCATTGGAGACTATGACATTGCACAGATTGACAACCGCAGCCTCCGCCGCCGGGTGGGCACCGTCCCCCAACAGATTGAACTGTTTGCCGGAACCGTTGTTGAAAACATTGCGCTTGGTGACATGGAACCCGATATGAAACGGATTGGCAGCCTGATGAGGCAGCTCGGCCTGATGGACTTTATAGACAGATTGCCCAACGGCTATATGACTCAAATAGGCGAACATGGCGCAACCCTCTCCGGAGGCGAGCGTCAGAGACTTGCCATAGCCCGCGCCCTGTATAAAGAACCGGAAATCCTGATTTTCGATGAAGCCACTTCCTCACTGGATTCCATAGCCGAACGTTACGTAAAAGAAACACTGGATGCACTGGCCGGAAAGGGGAAAACTGTAATCATTATTGCCCACCGACTGACTACAGTGAGATGTGCCGACAACATTGTAGTAATTGACAAGGGTAAAGTGGCAGAAACCGGCACACACAGCCAGCTCTACGATGCAGGCGGCTCATACTTCAGGCTTTGGAACGAGCAGTTTGCCATGTTCGAATAATCTTAACATAGCGATAACATTTCCATAACATCGTTTGATCTGTCATTGTTCTATTTTTGCAACAACAAAGCAATAGAATCATACAGTAATCAAACGATGTTATTTTTATGAAAAAATTAATGATGATAAGCGTGGCAATCACGACTTTCGCCTTTATCGGCAATGTACAGGCACAAAATAAAAGATGGTCTCTCCAAGAGTGTATCGATCACGCCATCCGGCACAATATTGAAGTAAAACAAAGCCGGAACCGCATTGAAAAACTAAAAGTAGAAAAAAGCACTTTAAAAAACAGCTTCCTGCCCGACCTCAGTGCCGGAACTTCTCAGAAGTTCGACTTCGGACGCTCACTCAATCGCAGCAATGCATACGAAGACAGCAATACACAAAGTTCTTCCTTCTCCGTAAGCACAGAAATGCCTCTTTTTACCGGTTTCCGGCGAAGCGCATCCGTATCACGCAACAAGTTCGACCTGATGGCAGCCGAAGCTGATAAGGAACTTATAGAAAACGATTTATCGCTAAATGTCACAAGCTGCTATTTCCAGATTCTGCTGAACAAGGAAATTCATAAGATTGCCCAAGAGCAAATCCGCCTGACCCGCGAGCAGGAAGACCGGACATTGCTTCTGATAGAAAACGGCAAGGCGCCGCAATCTCAATTATATGATATCAAAGCCCAATTGGCAGACGATGAACTGACGGCAACGGAAGCCAAAAACTCGCTCCGTCTCTCCCTACTCGACCTCATACAGCTCATGGAATTGCAAGGCCATGAGGAGTTCGACATAGATTCTCTTGATGAGAACATATCCCGGACAGATACCATCATGCCCCAAACCATCTATGCAGCCGCACTGAACTGTATGCCTCAAATAAAACAGGCATATTATTCACTGCAAAGCAGTTCAAAAGCCATCAAAGTGGCCAAAGCAGGATACTACCCTACCCTTTCATTGGGTGCAGGTATCAGCACCGGCTATTATTATTCGGGGAACAGTATAAATCCATCCTTCAGACAACAACTCCAAAATAATATGCAGAAAAGTGTCTATTTATCACTGAGTATCCCTCTTTTCGACCGATTTTCAACCCGGAATGAAGTCCGCACCGCACGAATAGAAGAGAGTAATGCCCGTCTGTCTTTGGAAAATAAGAAAAAGAATCTATATAAAGAGATCGAAAAAGCTTATACGGATGCAGTGAACGCGTTAGAAAAATATGAATCGACCTCCAAAGCTGTCGTTGCCAATGAAGAGGCGCATCGTTATGCTTTGGAGAAGTATGCTTCCGGCAAGTCAGCCGTATATGAATACAACGAGATAAAAATGAAATTGGCAGAAGCGTTGTCGAAGCAATCACAAGCAAAATATGCATATCTACTAAAAGAGCGGGTATTGGCATTCTACTCATGCAGAGAATCAGCACTAAGCCATTGATTATTTCTTTTTGCCCAGTTGGTTTTGCATCCCCACAGTAAGCACTACCGAGTGTTGACCTTGGCTAATAAGCCTATCAACCAAGGTTAATCGAGTCGTCAACCAAGGTTAATAGGCTTGTTAACCAAGGTCAACACCCGACTACTCCTAAGGAAGAAGGAATATATCACTGGTTCTCAGTAGAATAACCCCTGATATGAAATAAACAAATGCATCGTCCTGATATGGGGCGACTGCGAAAGTGAGAGTAACCCGCTTACCCTCACACCGTTTTTTTACTACCACCACACTTAATATATTAACTATCAACGACTCGTACTAAGAGTGAGGGTAGTGAGAGTAACTTGATCTAACTTTTTATTGAACGCTTGAGTTCATAGTAACTGAAAAACGATAAGTTCCGGACTGCAGCGCAAGCGAGATAGTCTTTCCCTTCTGCGCGTACAAGCTAACTCCTTTCGCTTCTTTCCATATAGAATCTCCTTCTTTTAGGGTTTCCAAATCTATATCGGACAGCTTCAAAATAGCCGTAGTATTAGCAGGCACAGTAACTTCAAGATTCAGGACACCAGAATTCACCGCCCAGTTGGACACTATATTCCCATACATCGAATTATAATGTGAACGAACCTGCTGAGGCCCTTTCTCCGTAATCCAAGGTTCAATGATAAATTGTTTATATCCGGATTCCGTACGTCGAATACCTCCCAGAGCCTCAATAAACCAGCTTCCTATGTATAAATAAGAACTATGCAAAGCCGAGCCACGACATTCCCAGTCTTCAAAGAGTGTACCATTACCTTTTTCCAACATATTCCCCCAACCTGGAAAATCTTCTTTCATAACCATCTCAAAAATCAAATCATCACGATGATTATCCAGTAAAGTATGCAGCAGGAATGAACCGGCAGTTATCCCTCCCCAGAAATGCCCTTTACGATTTACAAGAATTTCCTGTTCAAGACGTTTCCAGACTTTGGTTCTCAGATTTTCAGGAGGCAGATCAACCATTAATGCAATGGCCAGATACGAAGGATAACCATTCACATAACTATTATTCCGGGAATCAAAGAAAGTCGTATGTACTGCTTTACGGATTTCTGAGGCTCGCTTCCTATAAGTAGCCGCCACTGTTTTATGACCTAAAATATCGGCTATCCTTGCTGCTGTCTCCAAACTATAAATCCAATGGCAATTATTGAAAAAGAGCGTCTCACGTGTATCTCCAAGTGCTTTTCCTTGTTTTTCCATGGCTGATCGTTCCGACCATGCATCCGGCCAAAGCCAGTCTCCCAAGAAACTCCACTTACCTCCCCAGCGTACCAACATATTATGTTGGGACTTCGTTTCTAAAAAATCAAGCCAGCGCTGGATTGTTGGAAAACTTTCCGAAAGGATGCGTATATCTCCATATTGCCGATAAAACTCCCATGGCAATGTGATACAGAATCCGCTCCAAGACGGGCCTCCACCACCAATACGAGTAGGAGCTGTATAAGGAACATTACCATCTGCCTCTTGAACATCCCGCCAATCTTCCATCCATTTATTATAGAAAGCTCCCAATTGATAATTCCCCAAAGCCGTACGCGTGGTAGCCAAAGCATCTCCACCATAGCCACAGCGTTCACGATGAGGACAATCTACCACATAATTGCCTAAACTAAGGTTTTCCAAAGTCCATAAAGTGGTACAATAGATATTATTCAGTAAGGGAATATCACATTCAAATCCACCGCTTCTGCGATAATCGGGACGAATCATCCAACCACGTATCTGGTCTATTGTTGGCTTATAGCGCAAACCACTGATTTGTACCCAACGGCCCGTCATATAATTAAAACGATTGCAGAAAGTTCCTTTCCGTTTAGGGCCCACTTTATAAATACTGTGTATGCCATAACTGCAAACATCCTTTTCCCTCTCGGAGAATTGGAATACGATTGAATCGCCAGGCTGGCCTTTAAGCTGCATTTCAAACCAACCGGCATAATTGACGCCCATATCAACTCTATAAACACCAGGAGTAATTTCCTGAATAGAGAGAGGAGTTATCTCTTGAATCAGACGATTAGGTTCCGTACGGTCTGAGGAAACTTTGAGTGCAGGGTGATACACTTTTACCTGTTCCCAATCGGAGTCGTCAAAATCAATGGCATTCCAATTATCTTTCTCTAAAGCCGCATCATAACATTCGCCTTCAAAATGATGGGCTTCCCAATATCCCAATAAAGTGTTGGGGCTGACATGAGTCTTCCAGCTTTCATCGGAAGTAATTTGCAATTCTTTTCCTGAAGGCAATATAATCTCAGCCTGGACTAAAGCCATAGGAATAGCCGGCTTATCTTCCCGTTGATAAGCTGGGAATATAGACCAGGAGGTTCCTAACCACAGAGCTATCGCATTGTTACCTGATTTCAGATAATTCGTTATATCATAAGTCATATAACGGGCACGCGATTTATGATCCGTAACCGAGGGAGAAAGAACCGCATCCCCTACCTTTTTTCCATTCACATACAGTTCGTGATAACCGACAGATGCTACATAAATAACAGCATCCTGTGGTATAGTCTCCAAGTTGAATGTTTTGCGGAACCAAGGATCGGGCATCACATTATTGACCTTCCGGCCTCCTACACTCTGAGCTTCCATTTTTTCACTGCCTATCCATTGTGCTCCCCAGTCATCTGCCAATAATCCCATACGCCAAGAGGCAGGTGCACTCCAGGAAGACCAATTGCCTTGCTCATCGGAGAAACGAACTTTCCAGAAGCATTTTTGTCCGGCAATTAAAGGAACGCCTTCATAAACTATATTCACCGATTCATTAGTATTTATACGACCACTATCCCAAAGATCACCACGATTTGCATCCAGAAGAGCTTCGGAACTTGATACCAATATTTGATAAGCGGTCTGCTTCAGGCCACGCATACTGGTAGTTGTTCCCATTTTCCAACTTAACCGCGGCTTCGGTACATCAATTCCTAAAGGATTTTCCAGATATTCACATTTTAAGTCGAAAGGCTGGATAGCAGCAATATCTGTAAAGGTCGTACTTCCTGTTAATCCTTCTTTTGGGAAAGCGATCTGCACTTCTCTGCCATTCAGAGCAAGACATACCTCTCTTTGTTTATAAAGCGGATCAGCCGCCCAAATATCATAACCATTTTCCTTTTGTTCAAGATAGACAATAACTTGTTTATCCGCAGTTAATGTAAGCCCGCTATCCAACTCAACCATTCCCGGACGATAAAAGACAACAGCATATTGATGATTCAGCTTGACAGCCTGTACCGTAACCGAATTTTCAATAATCTTATAGTTCTGAGTAGCTACAAATGACTGGAAATCTTCTAAGGACTTATCAGGAACTACCATATAAGCATATTCCCCATCCTTGACCTTCTTTCCATGATCAATCCAAAGATTAAAGACAGCATCAGAAACTTCCTCGCCGCTCTCACTGATATTAATATCTTTCCAGGAACCACTTTGTTTCTGACTATTGACAGTTACCTCTCCACCTAAGGGAAACAAATAACCAACTTTATCATGATGCACCCAAATGGGATTTTTTATAGATGCGTTTTCTTTATAGATAGTACTACTTCCCTCCCCGCCAACGATCATCTTATCAGTAAAAAAGCACTGATTTACAGTTGTAACCACTTCTTCAGGAGCATCAGACGTTATGCCGGCTCCTAAACACAAAAGTACATCATCCATAAAGAAATAAGCCTTATTAGCTTTTACTCCCCTATAGCAATGTTCATAAGCAACCACCCCGTTTTTACCATTACTGACTCCACCGCCAAACTCATTCAATCCGAATAAATATCCTTGAAGCCTGGCTGAATCCGGATGTTGCACAGCTGTAGTACCTGGTATTTTATTCCAATTCCAGATAGGAAATATACTTTCATATTCTTTTCCTGAAGTCAGGATATTTGTTGTGCCAAGTGGTAGATTATACCCTTTGAGATTCTCATTATTAAGCATCTCTGTACCATTGGTTCGGGTAGAAATGACTTTAGCCGAAAGATAATAATTGGCTCCATGCTGAACCATAATATCCGATTTCCAGAAATACTTATTACCGGGAGTAGGAAATGGAGTACCGGACAGATGTTCTTTCCATGCAGAATAGTCTGCCGCGTGCTGTAAATCATTCTCCTCCATCCGCTCTAATGTGGCAGAAGAAATGTTACTAAGCCCCTCCTGACGTGATATATTACGGCCAATTGAACCAAAATCAAAAGTCCCTCGATAACCGAGTAAACGATGCCCCTCTAATAATAGATTAATAAATATCTCTTTTTTCTCCGGAGTAAAATAAGCATCAAAAACAGTACCCTTTACCAGTTGCAGATAGTATGCAATATCGTCTACATATGATAGCCCATACCCACCGGAGTACAATTGCGGACGATGCTGATGAAAACTGCCATCAATCTTAATACCTTCATCACCTTGTCCGGGAACTATTTCAATAGTAGAAGCAATAGATTCAAAGCCTATCCGTACCAGATCGATATTATCCTCAATGCATCCTTTATGAATCGTCACACTGGATACCCAAGTGCGATTTTTACCTTTATGCCCTTTATTTCCTGTAAGATCCCGTAAATAGGAAGAGTAATGTAAAAGCTGTTTTTTACTGATCTTACCCTTCAGCAGAAGCAACGGAACCATATAATCTTGCGGAGCACCAATATCACCAAACCACCAATTCTTCGACTCAGGACGCACTTTATACCAATAATCAATACCCGCAACAATTCTATTTAATAGTTTTTTTGAACTATAAAACTCACCCCCAGGTTTTCGATAAGCAATAGCCATCGATTTCAATCGCTTCAGATGCGTACCGGCTGGAAAGAAGGCACCTTCATGTACTGTGATATAGTCCAAATCAGGGAAACTCCCATCCGGACGTATCGCATTCATATAACCAGAGACTACCTGTTCATCCACTTTTGTTTCCAGATGGGAAGAGACCAGCCTGTCTGTCATTTCATCCAGTTCCTTTTGCATCTCCATCCGTATATCTTTAGCCCCAGTCAAAGAACAAAATAGAGTAAGAAAGAAGAAAAATAGTTGTAATCGTTTCATAACCATATTGTTATTTTAAGGCTTATCCACCAAAGATTTGTAACGGCATAGAGCCTCTACATAATAATAATCGGCATACGTCAAAGGTACATCAACCTCAGTACCGGACGGTATATTTCCTACTGAATGTTTAAGAATAAATCCTCCGTTGGTTCCCACCTCTGCCGTATATACCGGTGAAGATAATGTCTGTAGCATTTTCTCAGCTGCTTTATAATATTTTTTAGCCTTGTCTCCGGATACATATTGGGATAGTTCCAATAAACCGGAACAATTAATGGCAGCTGCAGAAGCATCACGTAAAGCATCCGGTATATCGGGAGCATTATAATCCCAATAAGGAATCAGGTCCTTAGGCATATTAGGATGGTTCAAGACAAACTCTGCAATTTTTATAGCTTGTTCAAGATATTCCGGTTTCTTAGTAAATCGATACATCATCGTATAACCATAAAGCCCCCAAGCCTGCCCACGTGCCCAAGCCGATTTCTCGGAAAAACCTTGCCCACCTTGATAATGCTTTATTGTACCAGTCTTCGGATTATAATTCAAACCATGGTAAAGACTATTATCGGCACGGAAATGATTCTTTAGAGTAGTATCGGCATGTTTCACCGCAATGTCATAAAACGTGCTGTCTCCTGTGGCCTGAGCCGCCCAAAACAATAGTTCCAGATTCATCATATTATCGATGATAACGACATAATCATCCGATCCACGATTGTGGGACTTGATACAGCCCACTACCGGACTGAAACGGGTAATCAGAGAACGGGCGCTATTCACCATAATATCTTTATATCCGGATTGTGGAGCAATGCGATTTGCATTCCCGTAGCTACAATACATCATGAAACCAACATCATGTGTATTCACATTATACTGTTCCGGCTCCAATAACTTCAACATACGCACTCCCTCGGCATAGAGTTCTTCATTCCCTGTTTCTTCATACAAATAAAATAAAGTTCCAGGATAAAAACCACTGCACCACCATTCTGAATTGCTGGTTTTCAAGCGCTGCATATGCTTGTCATACGTTTTAGGGAACTGGTTAGTTCCTTTCAGTTCATCTCTCATATAAAGATACTGGCGGGCAGCATGTTCCAAAGCCTTATCAACCTTTACCTTTCCTTTGGCAAACAGGTCGCCAGTAGAAAAAACACAGACAAAAACCACAACAAACAGTAATGTTATCTTTTTCATATTTCTTTCTTTTCCAAATATGATATTCTTCATTTCACAATCTCAATTCCGCACAACTTTCAGTCCGCTAATATGCTTGATATCTGTTACATTCATTTCTTGCAAGCTATGAACCGGTGTCATCTGATCGTGCATATATATATTTTCCAGCATGATATTTTTTATCGGATGCTTTTCACTATAGCCTCTAATCAAAGAAGGAGTACTTCCTACTTCACGGACCCTGATGTTACTGAGGGTTATATTCTCCACATTTTCAGGAGAACGTAAATTGATTTCCAACCAGCGGCTTTCACTCTTATCACGAGGCCAAAATCCCTCAATATCGATATTATCAAAAAGTATATTACTGACAATCCCTTTTCCCCATCTATGATTTACCGCAATGGCACGCATACTCTTATAAGAGAAAGAATTAATAAAGCTCAGATTGGTCTGATCCTGCTCCACTCCAAAGCCTAATTTAAAAGTAGCACACCGGCTCCATCCGAAACAATCATCAAAGACAACATCATCCAGTATTTCCGGTTTCCCATACCATTTTCCGGCAATATCAGTCTCCTGCAACCAGGTTTTGGTAGAGTAAGTATCGTCTTCGGCAATAGCAAACGAGTGCTTTACCAATACATGCTGACACTCTTGAATATCGATAGCGTCATCTTCATAGTTCTTATCGTTCTCATTGAAATGCTTGGTATTAAGCAATGCCACATGATCGCAACGAGTTGGAACAACGCCCCACAGACCACTATCTACAAAAGTAATTCCATCAACTGTAAATCCGCTACATTGCATCGGAAATAAGAGGTTATTCAGATAATGATGTTGAGTACGCATATAGGTGCCATTCCCATCAATAATTCCACGACCATAGATCTTTATATTCGAAGAATTATCTTCCGTAAAGATAAACCAGGTACCATCCATTTTTAGTGATTGCTTCCGGTAATGTGTAGTATAATCTTTCGGATTTCCTGTTCCACGGAGCACAGCCCCACCTTCCATATAAATATGCACATTGCTACGGAGAATTAAATTACCGCAATAATACAGGCCGGCCGGTATATAAACAGTTCCTCCGCCATTACGATTCGCATCATCAATAGCTGTCTGAATGGCTACTGTACTCAACTCTGCTCCTTTCGGATCGGCTTTATAAGGTTCAGAGAGAATATTATATATACCTATCCCTTCATTCTCGGGCATATCTGTTTCCAGATTATCTGCCGCAATAGCCAGTTCTTTCAGTTCGTTGATCTTCACAATCAAGTAACGGGAATCTACCAAATCAAACGTCAGCTTATTACCGTCAGCTACCGCTTTTATGTTCAAAGCTAAAGGTGAAATAGTGAACTGTTTAATATCTTCATCCACTGTAACAGTAACCTTTTGCCTGCCGGAGAAGGAAAATGTAGCAAAATCATAGATAGGAGAAAAGGCTTGCACCGGTACATCAGTCTGGCCTACATTCAGAGAATGTTGTTTGCCACGCTGATAGCAAGATGCCAACGGATAAGCCTTCACTTGCGGTTGTTCCACTGCATCTGAAAAAGAAGTGACTTGCAGTCTTTCCGCAAACTGTAACCCAGGTAAATCAGTGGTCACTCTTACCGTCACAGGCTTACCCGGCAAGATATCCATATAATTATCAGATATAAAATTATCGATGTCTCCTTTAAGCGACAGGAAAACTCCTCTTGCAAAAACATCACAAGATAAAGTAACATCATAACCACCTTCAACCGCTACGAAGTCCTTATTAATCCGTGCCGTTGCATAATGCATATCCTTCTGTTTAGCCGGAAAATAATTATTAGTATACTCTTTTCCGGTTTTATCTTTATAAGAGACATGGATTACAACATCTTCTTTATTCGCCCCATCCAACAATTTATCCACAGTTTCTCTCCAAACCACCGTACTTGTATTAGCTGGAACGGTGACCTTCCTGGTGAATTCCTTCACAATACCACCACCATCCAACCGGAGAGCACAAACCTTTAACTCACCTGAAGTAGGTTTCAGTCTGTCGGACACTATATATACCTGAAGAACGTTGCCATCTTCCATCGGTGATACCAGTAAATCAGCAAAAGACTTTACCGTAAAATAATGCTGGGCTTTCCAACGACCGTAATAATCACGACTGGACCAGGACGCTACCGGCCAGCAATCATTATGCTGCCACACCAATGATCCCATACAATAAGGCATATCACGCCGGTGTGCTTCCATAGCCATTTTCATAGCATCAGCCTGCAACAACTGGCTCATATAGGTAAATGAACGGAAATCTTTGGGTTGCCGGTATTCTGACAACAAGAAATCGTTAATACGTTTATTAGCAGTTGCTCCACCTCTCTGATGGGCCATCATCACTTCCGAAGTCAAATTCCAGTCTTCCTGCAGAGGTGCATAACGTTTAATTGATTCAAATTCCGGGAATGACTGAAAGCCATACTCACTAAAAAAGCGGCTCCGCTCATGCTTAAATTCTGAAAGAGGTTTTAATCCCTGCCAAACTTCCCAGTAATGCATGTCACCTACCTTATGATTGCGCGTACCCTTATCATCAGAGTAAGGAGACGATTTACGATAGCAAGCCCCCGGATGATATTCCTCCACAACAGCCGGTAATGTTACAAAATACTGGTCCTTAAATTGCTTCCATATAATATCTGAATAAGCCGGATTCTGTTTATCGTAGGTATTCTTCCAATTCCAGTTAAACCAGGCATCCAGGCACTCATTATTACCACACCAAAGAGCTATACAACTGTGATTACGCAATCGCCGTACATTATCTATAGCTTCTTTACGAATATTTTCCAGCAACTCACCCTCGGCAGGGAATACGCTACATGCAAACATAAAATCCTGCCAAACTAAAATACCGTATTTATCACATAAATCATAAAAAATATCTTTCTCATAAACCCCACCACCCCAAATCCGGAGCATGTTCATATTTGCACTGACTGCATCCTGAATTGTTTTCTCATAAATAGAGTCGGTAACACGTGTCAGAAAGTTATCGCAAGGAATATAATTCGCTCCTTTGGCAAACAAGGGTTTCCCATTCAGTTCAAAATAGAAACTTTCACCATGTTCGTCAGGAGCCGTTACCACTTTCAATGAACGGATGCCCAGTTTGTCTTCTGTTATATCTATTTGTTTTCCATCCAGTTCCAGAGTTGTAGCAAAGTCGTACAAGAAAGGTTCGCCTAAGCCATTAGTCCACCATAACCGGGGTTTCTTCATGGTAAATGATACCGGGATTTTATTCAAACCTTTATTTAAGCGAATTAATTTTCGGCACTCGGTACGGCTATCCGTACGATTGATTACAGAAACACTTGCTTCTGTTTCTTTATCAGACAGCACTTCTACTGTTACGTCTATTACAGCCTGATTGGCTGTCACAGACTTCTGGTTATAAAAGACATCATCTATACGAACCTCATCCCATGCCTCCAGGGCTACAGGACGCCAAATACCCGAAGTTACCAGACGAGGGCCCCAATCCCAACCAAAATGATAGCCGGCCTTACGAACAAATACTCCGACCTTACGATTCAGCAAACCTCCATTTTCCGACTGATCATTCGAACTGCGATATTGAAAAGGAACCGCTTCCCACTTCGGCATAGCTACTTTGATAGGAGAATGCAGGTAAACCTGCAACTCATTGCCATGCTCTTTCAAGAGAGAACGGACATCTGCTTGCCATTCACGAAACATATTATCTGCAGCAAGAACTTTCTTTCCATTCAGCGTTACGTCGGCATAGGTGTCCAGCCCCTCAAAATGCAATACTATATTTCTTTTAGCCAATAGTTCAGGAGCCACATCAAAAGTAGTCCGATAAATCCAATCCTCTTTATCCACCCACTGTACACCACGCTCATTGAGTCTGTAAAATGGATCATCTATCAGTTTGTTATTCATCAGGTCTGTGTGAACCGTTCCCGGCACTGTAGCCTCATACCAGTTAGTGCCCCGCGCCTGACGGAAGCTCCATCCTTCATGTAGATACTGAAGGACAGGCTGGGCATCGACTGCTGTAAACAGAAATAACAGATTCAGCAAGACTATATAGAATTTCATCTTCACTTTCATATTCATTTGTTTATTGTTATGAGATTAGGCTTACTTCTTTAAGTCCATCTGTTTACGATCCACATTCCATCCTTTTACCACTAATACCGGGGTTTCTACTATCTTTCTTATATCTGTTTCAATAATTACAGTTTTACTTTCACCCGGCATCAAAGAAAAGAAATTATCCGTATAGAAAGAAGGACGGATAGGTTTTAAATCCGGATTGAGGAATTGCAACTGATTGAAGAAAGCAATAGAATTGGATATATTTCTCACTGTAACATCCACAAAGTATTTGTCTTCAGTTTTTCTTATCTTATAAGAGGTCTTCAGTTTGGCTTGTTTTAGTTGGGATAAAGCTTCAAAACCAGAAGAAGTAGGTCCCGTCAATGTTTCTTTACCCTCATATTTGTCATTCGAACGCCAATAGAAATTGGAAGAAACCTCTTTATTCTTTTCATCTTTCAACCTTAACTTAATAAAATGTACCTGTGATATGTTTTCAGGGAAACGAATAGTCAAAACATCATTTGCTACTCCATCTGAAGGAAGGTCTACTTTGGCAGACTCTTCAAATACCAACTTACTATTAATATCATATACCTGGGCCGTTACCGTGTAGGCTTTGAAATCCTGATAAAAATCATTCACCACTGATACGGTATTCTTTAAATAATCAAATTGTGCATGCAAAGGTTCCAAAGAATTGGCTGTATGATAAAGCGAAGCTGTTGGCTCTAACGACCAATCCCACATACGGGCACATACCTGGCGAACCGGACAGTTATGATACCAGAAAAGCAAACCGGAACAGAAACGGTCACCATAATCCAATTTATTGTAATTCCATACTTCCCAGATACTTTTTGAATTCATTGCTCCTACAAACTGTCCCTTCTGTGCAAACTCATCAATGGAAGAAGACTTCCCATAATTATTGACCAGATCGGTGTACATGGTAGACATCAAATGGAATCCATTCCCATCCAGATAATCCCAGACTTCTTTGTTAATAGGCCACAAGTCTTTTTCATCCATCATCTCCCGAAGAATTTCAACCGTAGGGAGTGTCGGAGCACCATATTCCGGATTGAATCCATCGACACGGCTCCCCCTTGGCGAAGCTGTGTTTTCATAATGTTGCATCGGGTTTACTTGTTTATACGGACTTCCATCATGCACTCCGGCACATTCCGATTGCATCTGATAACCACGCGTTCCATCAAGTTTGTTCAATAATTCGGGAGTACCGCTAACTTCGGAACTCTCATTCGAAGCTACATAATAGGCCAAAGCCGGATGGTTGCGAATACGTTTCACTGTAGATTCCACATTATTCAGATATACGCTCTTATCCTGCGGATGACGTGTATCCCCCGTCATCCAGAACTCCTGCCAGATTAATAGTCCCAGTTCGTCACAAAGCTGATAAAAATAGTCGGATTCAGCAATGCCACCACCCCAGAAGCGAATCAGATTAATACCTGCCTGGCGAGTGT
>ENA-OZGG01000368-OZGG01000368.1-human-gut-metagenome-genome-assembly--contig:-NODE-368-length-18307-cov-6.775696_pt1 | contig 18307 bp, 16 predicted proteins | sample MGYA00244659_ERZ653664 | MGnify/ENA primary metagenome ERZ653664 (study PRJEB26926, sample SAMN06165233) | human gut metagenome | biome: ENVO:00009003; feature: ENVO:2100002; material: ENVO:00002003... | reverse complement strand
GTCGGCAGCGTCAGATGTGTATAAGAGACAGAGATTACTCAGATCATTGGTGCGGTTATCGACATCAGATTTACTGATGGTAATCTGCCTCCTATTAACTCAGCCATAAACATCACAAGAAAGAACGGCGAAAAGCTTGTTGTCGAAGTATCACAGCAGCTTGGAGACGACACTGTAAGATGTATTGCCATGGGACCTACTGACGGACTTGTCAGAGGTATGGAAGCAGAATCAACAGGCAGACCAATAACTGTTCCTGTAGGCGAGAATACCCTTGGAAGAATGTTCAACGTTCTGGGTGAGCCTATTGATAATAAGCCGGAACCACAGACAGATACTTACCTGCCTATTCACAGACAGGCACCTTCTTTTGAAGAACAGTCAACACAGGCTGAGGTTCTTGAGACAGGTATTAAGGTAATCGATCTTCTCTGTCCTTACCAGAAGGGTGGTAAGATTGGTCTGTTCGGAGGTGCCGGAGTTGGTAAGACGGTACTTATACAGGAGCTTATCAGAAATATAGCAACAGAGCACGGCGGATACTCAGTATTCACAGGTGTTGGTGAGAGAACAAGAGAGGGTAACGATCTCTACGGTGAGATGAAGGAATCAGGAGTTCTCAGCAAGACTACCATGGTGTTCGGTCAGATGAACGAACCACCTGGAGCAAGAATGAGAGTAGGTCTTACAGGACTTACAATGGCAGAGTATTTCAGAGATCAGGGTGGAAAGGATGTGCTTCTTTTCATCGATAATATCTTCAGATTTACTCAGGCCGGTTCAGAGGTTTCAGCGCTTCTCGGACGTATGCCTTCAGCCGTTGGTTACCAGCCTACACTTCAGACAGAGATGGGTGCACTTCAGGAGCGAATCACATCTACAAAGAATGGTTCAATCACTTCTGTCCAGGCAGTATATGTGCCTGCTGATGACCTTACTGACCCGGCACCTGCAACAACATTCGCACATCTTGATGCAACAACTGTTCTTTCACGTTCAATTGTTGAGCTTGGTATATATCCGGCAGTAGACCCACTTGAGTCTACATCAAGAATGCTTGATCCTAAGGTAGTGGGTGAGGAGCATTACAAGGTTGCACGTCAGGTACAGGAGATTCTCCAGAAGTACAAGGAGCTTCAGGATATCATTGCAATCCTTGGTATGGATGAGCTTTCAGAAGATGATAAGCTTACTGTAGCAAGAGCAAGAAAGATTCAGAGATTCCTTTCACAGCCATTCTTCGTAGCAGGACAGTTCACGGGACTTGAAGGCAAGTATGTACCTATCAGCGAGACAATCCGTGGATTTAAGGAGATTATCGAAGGTAAGTATGATGACATACCTGAGAGTTATTTCCTTAACAAGGGCACAATTGACGATGTAGCAGCTAGTTATAGAGGTTAGTCCTATGGCAGATGAGAAGACATTCAGATTGAAGATAATCTCACCGGACAGAGTGTTCTATGAGGGCGACGTTACCATGCTTGAACTTGCAACAAGCGAGGGAGAGATGGGTATATATGCAGAGCATATGCCGCTTACGGCAGTTCTCATGCCTGATACGATAAAGATACATGTCAATGGTGAGATAAAGAAGGCAGCACTTCACTCAGGCTTTGTAGAGATACTTGGTGACAGAGTTACAGTGCTGGCAGAAGTGGTCGAATGGCCGGAAGAGATAGATGTTAATCGTGCTAACGAAGCGCGTATCCGTGCCGAGAGACGGCTTGCAAGCCATGATGATAACATTAATGTTATGAGAGCTGAGCTTGCACTGAAGCGTTCACTTGCAAGGCTTGGAGCAGTCGACTGATAAACAGCTGACTGATAGTGAATAAACTCCTTTTGATTGGTTATAATCATAAAAACCAATCAAAAGGAGTTTTTTTATGAAGGGAAGATATATATTCGGCAGAGCAGCTATTGCAGCTGCGGTACTTTTATGGATAATCAATGCGTTAATGTGGTATACGGGAAGTGATAATGTTGTTGAGGCATTTACATCCAATGCAGAGCAGTATGGTAATGCAAGAATTATAGCGCAGGGAAAATATGGTACGGTATATCTTAATGATAATGCCAAAGCAATTATACTTGAGGATATGGCAGATAAAATCGGAGCGGTCAGATACACAATAGAGACAAAAAGAGGACAGGATGAACAGACTACAACTCTTTATCAGGAGGGAACTAACGGCAGTGTGGAATGCAGCATACAGACGATAGAGAGTAAGGCGGCTGATCAGTCGATAAAGGCAGAACAGTATTTTACAGTGATAGTGGATTTGTATGATTGTGCACAGGCAGCACCCGGATATGCAGATATTGTGGATGATATATTTGCAAAATACGGAATAGAGCCGGAGACGTCACTAAGTTACTATGGACGTAAGAATGAAAAATAGGTTGTAGTTTTTATCCGATGATATTACAATAGAATAGTGATATCAGGTCTGTAATTGATAAACAGATCCGTGCGTAAGCAAAACAACGCAGTTATGGAGATTTGGATAAATGGAACGCATATTTACCGATTTAAAATATAAGGCACTAGCCATTCTTTTTGTGGCAGTAATGATAATAAGTTTTGTGATGCTGGACAGTGAGGCGGCATCGCCTGTAACGACTACGATGAAGTCGGCAACGCTACCGGTTATAATGATGAAGACATCGTCAGGGACATTATATAATGAACTTCATGGATATACATCAGATGTTGACATACATCTCATGAATGATACAATAACACCCTTGCAGGATAACAGGCACCTTAATGTGATAGTTAATACTTATGGTGAGAACATTGAGAGTCTGTCATATAAGATAAGAAAACTTGGCGATATGTCACTTATAGAAGATACCCGGGTTACTGATTATACAAGCGACGGAGATTATCTTGATGCTGTGTTAAAAGTAAAGAATCTTATTGATAATGATACCGAATACCTCATGCAGGTGATAATTAAGACGGATAAGCATAATGAGATAAGCTACTACACGAAGATATTCTGCAGCCAGGATATTAAGATGCAGGAAAAACTTGATTTTATACTTAATTTTAATTCATGGACATTTAATCAGAATGAGCTCGATAAGATAAGCCAGTATATAGAGACAAAGTCAACGGGAGACAATACCAATTACGGAAAGGTCAATATCAATTCAAGCAAAGCGCAGATTGGATGGGGAGATCTCAATCCTGTTGTTGAGGGGAATATAATTCCTTCGATAAAAAGCATGACCGCAGAGCTTGCGTCTGTAAGTCTCCGTTATACTATGGCAGCACAGTCGGAGCAGGGGAATTATGACAGCTATAATGTAGATGAATATTACAGAATCCGCCAGTCCGGCGATAAGATGTATCTTCTCAATTATGAGAGGGAGGCTAATCAGATATTCGACAGCAGGAATGACCTGATGGGCAGTTCAAGAATCAACCTCGGTATATCAAGTACTCAGTCGGAGAGAGTTGTCAATTCTTCAAACTCCAGATTTACATGCTTTGTAAGGCAGTCGGATCTGTGGAGCTTTGACAATGGCAGCAGTACATTTACAAGGGTATTCTCGTTTGATGATGAGTCATCGGATGGCGTAAGAGAGAGGTATCCTGACCATAATATCAAGGTAATGGAAGCAGATGATGACGGTAATATACATTTCATCGTATACGGATATATGAACAGAGGTGAGCACGAAGGTGAAGTAGGGGTGTCACTGTGCCGCTACGACGCTAAGAAAAATGATGTCAGCGAGCTTATATATATACCGGTTGACGTGCCTTATGATGTATTGTCGGAGAATGTGGGTGAAGTTGCATACATAGGTGCTAATGGGGCATTCTATATATTGCTGGATGATTCACTTTATTCAATTGACCTTACCAGCAAGGAGAAGATGACGGAGATAAGCGGGCTTACCGATGAGACATATGCAGTCTCGGAGAATGGTACCGCAATTGCCTACAGCCTTAACGGACAGATTTACAATACAGATACGATAAGGATATTCGACATGGCATCAGGCACTGATTACCAGATAAAAGCCCGGCAGGGCGACAGGCTCAGGGTAATCGGATATATCAGGAATGATTTTGTATATGGTGAAGCACATGCGGATGACATTGTCAGGTATTCTAACGGTGGCGTTATGTTCCCAATGTACAGGATTGCAATTATGGACAGCGGCAACAATCTGATTAAGGAATATCAGAATGACGGTATATATGTGAGCACTGCGACTGTTCAGGGAATGAGGCTTAACCTTACACGTGTGGTTAAGAACGGAGACGGTGACTACGAGACAACGAGTGTCGACCAGCTTCTCAACCGCGAGGAGAATGTCCAGGATGCAGGAGCGTACGTTGAGGTCGTAGCAACACAGAGCAGAAAGAAAGAGCTTTACATTGACCTTGTCAATAAAGTAAAATCTGCGGCCATGGCATCAATGAAGACTTCTTCTTCGGTGCAGTTTTCATCGGGAGAGATTATAAGAGTTGACACGAAGTTGGCCAATGACAGCAGATATTATGTGTATGGGTACGGAAGGTTCCAGGGAAGCTTTGTATCCCTTGAAAAGGCAATTGCAGCAGCAGACTCAACGTATGGCAATGTTCTTGATATACAGGGACGTGAAGTATGGAGAAGATATAAGCCGTCGGGCATGAGCCTCGGAGGAATAAATGCTTTCTACAAACAAAGTTCACAGACATTTGCCGGGGGAATTGATATAATGCTGTCTATGGCAGGTCTGTCGTCTGATGCACAGGCGGGCTTTGACAGTGGCAAAAATGCACTTGAGATAATTAATGCCACAGGAGTTACTGCACTTAACCTGCAGGGCGCAAGCCTTGACAACGTCCTTTCGATAGTCGGGACATCACGGCCTGTTGTCGGCAGATATGGCGCAGATTCATATGTTGTGATAAAGGCATATGATTCAAAGAATGTGACATTCTATGATGTCGCTTCAGGACAGGAAGTTACACAGACTATAGGAGAAGCTTCAAAGTTATTTGAACAGTGGGGCAATATATTTGTAAGCTACATCAGATAGCAGTATGAGGTTTTATATGGCGTTAACAAGAAGAAAGAAAAGAAGGATACGCAGGATTATTCTTGCAGTATTAGGAATAATTATATGTATTGCAGCGGTGATATCACTGCCGACAGTCATGAAAGTATTGAAACTTCGCAATGAAGCGGTGGCTATAGCGGCAAAGAGCAAGGCCGATGACTTCAAGTCGACGCAGACTACGGTCGCCTACGATTCTAAGGGCAGCGTGCTTCTTACAATGCGCGCGTCGAAGGATATGTATTATGTTACATATTCGGAGATACCGCAGGTTATTAAGGATGCATTTGTCGTTACGGAGGATAAGAAGTTCTACTCCCATAAGGGAATAGATTACTTCAGTATATTGCGTGCAATAATAGCCAACCAGAAGAGTGACGAGATAGAGCAGGGAGCAAGTACGATAACGCAGCAGCTTGCGCGTAATGTATATCTTAAACAGGAAGTAACATGGGACCGTAAGATTACGGAGATGTTTCTTGCAAGGGAGCTTGAGAAGAAGTATTCCAAGCAGCAGATCCTTGAATTCTATATAAATAATATATATTTTGCCAATGGATACTATGGAATAGAGGCAGCAGCGAGAGGTTATTTCAGTAAGGGCGTATCAGAACTTACAACGTCGGAGATGGTATTCCTGGCGGCAATACCTAACAGTCCGGGCAGATATGATCCGGTTAAGAACATTAACAGTACGCTTGAGCGTAGAAATCTTGTGCTGCTGCAGATGTATGAGGACGGAAAGCTGAATACTGTCAGTTATCACACGGCACTTGGTGAGGAGATAGTTCTCAATGAGCAGCAGAACCATCATAACAACTATGTTGATACTTATGTCAAGAGGTGTGCTACAGAAAGTCTGATGAAAGCGTATGGTTTCAGCTTTCAGAATAATTTTGAGAATGAGAGCGCCTATAACGCATACTGTGACAAATACGACCAGTTCTACAGTACATGCCAGCAGAAGTTGTTCGGCGGTGGGTATACAATATATACGTCTATAGATACTGACAAGCAGAAAGCACTTCAGGAAGCTGTTGATAATGCGCTTGCAGATGAGACGGAGGTAAATGACGAAGGTGTGTATGCACTTCAGGGGGCTGCCACATGCATCGATAATTCGACAGGCAATGTCGTAGCAATCGTCGGCGGGCGTACGCAGGACTATGACGGATACACACTTAACAGGGCATATCAAAGTTACAGACAGCCCGGTTCAACAATAAAGCCGCTTAATGTATACACACCATACCTGCAGCTTGGGGCAACGCCTGATTCAATTGTCACGGATGAGGCGATAGAAGGAGGCCCGGCTAACGCAGACCGTAATTATTCCGGTGATATGACGCTTCGTGAGGCTGTGAGAGTGTCGAAGAATACGGTGGCGTGGAGCATATATGAGAAGATAACGCCTAAGGCGGGAACAGCATTTCTTATAAAATCAGGTTTCAGGAAGGTGTTTGTTGATAAAGACAGAGTAGCCGGTGCACTTGGCGGATTTACATATGGTGTTACAACAGAAGAGATGGCAGGCGGATATGCGGCTATCGAAAATGACGGAATATACAGGACACCTACATGCATAACACAGATTACAACGATAGATGGCAGGGAGATTGTAAATACGTCTGACCGTGGCACAAAAGTATATGAGAAGGATGCATGCCGTATGATGACTAATATGCTTCAGACTGTTGTATCAGAAGGTACAGGTGCGGCAGCGGCAATTGATAATGCAATTGTTGCAGGTAAGACAGGAACTACCAACGATAATAAAGATTCGTGGTTTGTCGGATATAGCAGATATTATACGACAAGTGTGTGGGTCGGTTACGATATGCCTAAGACGATAACCAGGAGCATAAATGACAACAAGACGATATGGCATGATTACATGGAGAAAATACATGCCGGGCTGCCTCAGCTTCCGTTTGCACAGTATACGGTGAAGCAGGCGGAATCTGCAACGCAGCAGGCGTCTTCAAAGGCGGCGACCATACATAGTGAACCGGAGACCGTAACTAATGTCCGGATTCCGTCACTGCCTTCATATACGGCACCGGCTGACATAGCAGTGACAGGACCGGCCGTGCCGGTACAGGGATCGGTATCAGGGCTCGAACATAATGCAGCCACATTGCCGAGGGGCGATAATGATGCAGATATATCGGGACTTGGAGACAGGGATGCTTCAGGAGATTCTTCAAGACCAAATACGCAGTAAAGTAAGGAGTCATATACTAATGTTCAGATTAAAAAAAGCAAGGCCATTTATAGTAATTCTTCTGATTGCACTTGCAGCAGAGATATTGCTGTTCAATTATAAAGCAATATTTTCGCTGGGGTATAACCAGACGCAGGTTGGCAGTTATACTGTCGGCGGTGGGCTTAACAAACAGAATGACGGTAACCTGAAGATGGTCCGTACCGGCGGATATATAGAGATAAAAGATATTAACACCAATGTTAAGAATCTGTATATCGATGTACAGATTTTTAATGCTTCCGGTTATGATTCGACAAGTATCTATAATGGTAAGTTCGACACAACGCAGATATCAGTGTATGCCGATGATGCGGCTAATGCACAGTATCAGAAGCTTGGCAGCAGGGATGTTGTCCATAAGGTTAAGCAGAGCCAGTATATAACGCTGCATCTCAGCGGTAACACCAATAACATAAAGATTCAGTTTGATGAGCAGATAGGAACTGTCATGCACATATATGACATTGCATATAATGCACATGTTCCGTTCTTTATTTCATTTGGAAGGATTGCGGTTGTGTGGCTGGTTTTATCAGTTCTGTATCTTTTGAGACCGCATTCCGGTGCATATGCATTTATCTATGACAGGAAAAATGTAAAACAAAAAGCCGTTAAGTTTATTGTTGGAATAGGACTTGTCCTTATATTCTTCAAGGTGGTTAATTCCAATCCGTATTTTGTTGTTCCGAGATGGGATCAGCACTATCAGTACCAGGATCTTGCAAGAGCATTTGCACATGGAAGCGTAAGCCTCGAAGATGAGCCGTCTGCCAAGCTTAAGGCGATGGATAATCCGTATGATACGGATCTTAGAACCAGACTTAATGTGGATTACAGATGGGACAGATCTTATTATAACGGCAGATATTATGTGTATTTCGGAGTACTGCCGGAGCTTATATTCTATCTGCCGTATTATCTGGCAACAGGAGAGGATTTCCAGACATATATAGGAATATATATAATGGGAGTGCTGCTTATTGCGGGAACATTTTATCTGCTTGGAAGCGTAGTGGAGCGATGGTTTAAGAAAACACCGTTTATTATATACATGCTTGCTTGTGTTATGATGTGTACGGGCTGTGGGGCACTTGCAATTATGATGCGTCCTGACTTCTATTCACTTCCAATCATAACGGCGGTTGTGCTGTCATTGTGGGGACTTGGCTTCTGGATACGGAGTATTAAAGAGGATGGAACATTGTCAAGGCCGCTGCTTGCAGCAGGTTCACTGTGTATGGCACTTGTGTCGGCAAGCAGACCGCAGCAGCTTGTCGTATCATTTACGGCAATTGCACTGTTCTTTGATCCGGTATTTAAGAAGAAGATACTGCTTCTCGGCAAGAAATATGGCAACACTGCCGCATTTGTAATCCCGTATGTTGTTATAGCAATACTGGTAATGCATTACAATTATATAAGATTTGGTTCGCCGATAGATTACGGTGCCAATTATAACCTTACAACTAATGATATGACACAGAGAGGCTTTGTTGCCGGAAGAACTTTCCTTGGAATATTCTCATTTCTGTTTGAGACGCCGCAGACGATGGCGGTATTTCCGTTCATTCAGAGCATTGGAGTGAGCACAACCTATATGGGTACAACAATATCCGAGACAATGTATGGAGGAATTCTTGCATGCAATATGTGGCTGTGGCCGGTAGCGGCAGCATTTCTTGGAAAGGCCGGCATATGGAAGAATAAGAAGGCACTGGCAATGATGCGTGCAATGATGATTGCGGGTCTTGTTATTATGGTTGCCGATACACAGATGGCAGGTGTGCTTGCAAGATATGTGATGGATTTCTGCTGGATATTCTTTGTAGCTGCTTCGATAGGCATATTTGCATTGTATGAATACATCAGTGAGAATGGAAGTGAACTGTCATTAAAGCTGTACAAATGTTTTATGATGGTTGCATTTGCCGAAGGTATGTTTTATAATTTTATGCGTATTTTCATGAGCGATACGGAGAGTATTGTTGAGAGTAATCCTGAGCTGTATTACAGGGTAATGCATATTGTTGCGTTCTGGATGTAGGACGTATATGGAATGGAGGAATTATGGCGATTTTAGTAACTGGAGGAGCAGGCTATATCGGAAGTCATACGGTAGTAGAGCTTCAGAATGCCGGCTATGATGTGGTTGTTGTTGATAACCTTTGTAATTCAAGCCGTGAGGCATTAAGCAGGGTTGAGAAGATAACAGGAAAGAAAGTTCCTTTTTATGAGTGTGATATCAATGACCGTGAGGCCCTTAACAGAGTGTTTGATAATGAGAATATCGACTCATGCATACATTTTGCAGGACTTAAGGCAGTAGGTGAATCTGTTCGGAAGCCGCTTGAATATTATGCCAATAATATATCGGGCTCACTGGTGCTCTTTGATGTGATGAGAAAGCATGGCTGTAAGAATATTGTATTTTCATCATCGGCAACGGTGTATGGCAATCCCGAATTCGTTCCTATTACGGAGGAGTGTCCTAAGGGTGAGATTACTAATCCTTACGGACGTACTAAGGGAATGCTTGAGCAGATTCTTACGGACATACAGTTCGCTGACCCTGAGTGGAATGTGATTCTTCTTCGCTATTTTAACCCAATCGGTGCGCATGAGAGCGGAACAATCGGAGAGAATCCTAATGGTATTCCTAACAATCTTATGCCTTATATTACACAGGTCGCAGTTGGCAAGCTTGCAAGACTCGGTGTATTCGGCAATGACTACGATACTCCTGACGGAACATGTATAAGGGATTACATACATGTAGTTGACCTTGCACTCGGACATATCAAGGCTGTTGAAAAGCTTAACGGGAAGCCGGGGCTTGCAATATATAACCTTGGTACCGGAATCGGATACAGTGTTCTTGATGTTATCCATAATTTTGAGGAAGCTTCGGGAATTGAGATTCCGTTTGACTTTAAGCCAAGACGTGCAGGAGATGTTCCGATGTGTTACTCAGACCCTTCTAAGGCCGAAAGAGAACTCGGATGGAAGGCAGAGCGCGATCTTCGCAGGATGTGTGAGGATTCATGGAGATGGCAGAAGAATAATCCTAACGGCTATTCCGAAAAATAACCACAAATATGTACTAAATACAGATCACCTGTAATAAGATGTTTTAAGAATGTCTTTTGCAGGTGATTTTTTTGTGTAGAACAGAGGGCAGATTCAAATTCTTTAAGAGACTGTGTTTCATGCTGACAGCCGCAGCGCTTATGATGCAGGCCGGCTGTGGGATTATCAGGTCATCACCCGATAAGGTGCAGGATCTTGACTATACTGTTGTGGAGGATGAGGATGTTCCAAAGGAGCTCGCTGAGATGATAGACGCCAGAAAGAATGAACAGATGCATCTTACATATGCAACCAATGAGTATATGTACATAGTTGCAGGATATGGTGAACAGCAGACAGGAGGTTACAGTATAAGGCTCGACAGCATTTATCTTGGTGAGAATGCAATATATATCAAGACGAGTCTTATAGGACCGCAGAAAAAGGAGAACATAAGCAAAGCAAAGACATATCCGTACATTGTGGTTAAGATCGAGAACCGGAGTGAGCCGGTAATATTTGAATAGCTGCACGTCAGCAGTAGGGAGGGACAATGGAACTTGAAAAATATATCGTACATAACAGCGTTGTAAAAAATATCGTAGAGACACAGATAAGCTTTGATCAGGATTTTAATGTGCCTGATTCAAAACCGGATATAGAGCGAATCATTAATAAAAGGGGAACAGTGCAGGTTGACAGTGTACGGATAAATGACGGCAAAGCGCAGGTGTCCGGAGTGCTTACGGCAGCAGTGCTGTATCTCGGTGACGAAGCAGCATGTATGACAGGCAGCATGGAATTTATGGAGAGCATTAATGCCGAGGTTGAATCAGCAGATGAAAAAGTGCAGTGTGATACAAGGCTTGAAGACCTGATAGTGCGTGTGGTTAATTCAAGAAAGATTAATGTGAGGGCGGTAATAACAGTTAAGCTCTACAGTGAAAAATATGAGGATGTTGAACTTCCGTATGAGTGTGCAGCTGAGGATTCCGGTCTGCAGGTAAAGAAAGAGAACATAGGATATGCGCAGCTTACGGTCAATTCAACAGACAGCCTCAGAATAAGATGCAATATTGATATACCGAAAGCAAGCCCTGATATAGCAGAGATTGTATGGGATGAGGTTGATGTGTGCCCTGTTGCATTTCATATGACGGATTCCGGAATTAATGCGGAAGTTCTGGTAAATATATTTGCCATATATAGGAGTAATGATGGAATTATGATGTGGCATGAATCTCAGGAAAATGTCACACAGGCGGTTGATGTCAGCGGAGCATCTGCAGATGCGGTATGCTTTGTATCATGCAGACAGCAGAGCGGAAATGTCCAGATAAGACCTGATGCTGACGGTGAGGACAGAGTGCTTGAAGCTGAAGCTGTATGTGAGCTTGGAATACATGCATATGAGGAAAAAAATCATGAAATTGTTACGGACTGCTATATTCCGGCAGGTGAGGCAATAGCCGTAACGTCGCAGGCAAAGCTTCTTAAGCTTATGACACATAATAATACAAGATGCCGTGCCGCGGGAATGCTTAAGACAGATACAGGAGCAATAGGAGATATATGCAGCTGCCGCGGGCAGGTGAAGGTGCAGGATATATCCTATGAGGAGAGTAATGTAGAGGTCAATGGAACAGTTGATGTAAATGCACTCTGTACTGATAAGAGCGGAATGCTCTATTGTGTAAAAGGCGAGATTCCGTTCGGTCAGAAGATAGAGGTACGGGGAATGGAAGATTTTTGCAAAATGGGAGGTAAGAAGGCGGAAGAGGTTATATCGCTTATGATGAATGCTGACCTTGAAAAGATAAATGCAGTGAAAGCTTCGGACGGAATTGAAGTGAAGGCATCAGCAGCTCTTGACGTAATTGTATTCGGAAGTACAAAGCGTGATATTATAGATGACATAAGAATACAGGAGGCTGACAAGGCTGAATACATGTCACTGCCGCTTATTACCGGATATATCGTAAAACCGGGGGATACACTCTGGTCAATCGCAAAATCGCATCACACGACAGCTGATGATATAAAGACATGTAATACGTTAAAAGGGGAAGAGGTAAATGCAGGTGACAGGCTCATACTGATGAAGAAAGGAATCCTGCAGAACTGAAATTCAGACAAAATGATAAATTATAATCAGATAATAAGATAATGATGCCGGAGGGATGACATATTGATGTGCGGCGCGCCTGCGCTGCCTGCAATATGTCATCCCTCCGGCTGTGTAATGTAATTCTATACAGGCTGATTACTTATAGAGGCGTACGGTTAACTTGTTCTTATGTACACCGAAAGCCATTACAAGAATGCCGAGTGTTGTTATTATGAATCCGAGACCGGGCCTTAATGATGTCACCGGTATTGCGTATGATGCGGCACTAAGGAAGATAAAGAGTGCACACTGTATTACATACAGAAGAAGTGATGCAAGCATGACCTTAGATGCAATAGTCTTAAGATCGATCATGACGAGCACTACAACTGCAATGATTGCAAGAATGCAGATCTTGCTTAAGATTCTGCTGATTAAGCTCTCGCTCAGTCCGTTGAAGAATACGGCGATTGCCTGCGCAGGCATATCATTGCCGACGCTGATCTTGCAGAACACGAAGAAGCTTCCGATTATTGCAACAAGTGCAGCTATAAGTATAAGCTTCTTGTTGGCATCTCCCATGAATGATTCGTAAATAGAATCGAAATCCTTAAGCATTACATCCTTCTTAGGAGCATCAGTACCGGCGTCTTCAATCTCTTCAGGTGCCGGCTGGGATGTGGCATCCATCTTCTCAACGGTATCCATGCCAATCTCAAAAGGTTCATCTCCAAGATTGAGGTCTACCTCCTTAGGAGGTACGTCGCCTACATCAACGATTTCAATCTCTTCATCTGCAGTCTCTTCTATCTCGAGCGGTTCGATAACATCAAGGCTGTCATCCTTCAAATCAGGTTCATTATTAACATTATTGTCTGTCAAAATGTAGTTCCCCTTTCAATAAATTATTTATAGAACTATTTTAACAGCATGATGAAATATTTACAAGAAAAAAGTGCCGGGTATTAAGTTTTGGGGAATGTGTGCCGATAATAACAATAAAGCAGAATAATGCTTTTATTTGTGTTACCACGGAGGGTGGCAGTTACACTTCCTTAAGTAAGTATGTTGCTGCAGGATGCGGCGGAATGGAGGAATTATATGAGTATAGGAGCAGTTCAGTCAGGATCGTCATATTCATCATATGAGAGCGGTGTTACAAGAACATCAGGCAAGAGTTCGGATGTATCTGCAAGCAGGCAGGCGGAAGCATCAGCAGTATATGAGGCATCCAAGACTGATAAGACAACATCAAAGACAGCCAATTCAGCACTTATTGCAAAGATGAAGGCAGATACCAACAGCAGAATCAGCCAGATGCAGTCACTTGTTGAGAAGATATTCAAGGATCAGGGACTGAAGATTAATTCTGTTGATGATATGTGGAAGAAGCTTGCTAACGGCGAGTTCACGGCAGATGCTGATACAATAGCACAGGCTAAAGAAGACATTTCAGATAACGGATACTGGGGCGTAAGCCAGACATCAGACAGAATATATGACTTTGCAATGGCACTGTCAGGCGGCGATGAAGAGAAGATGCAGAAGATGAAAGAGGCAGTTGAGAAGGGATTCAAGGAAGCTACTAAGAGCTGGGGCAAAGATCTTCCTGATATTTCATCCAGGACATATGATGCGGTAATGAAGAAGTTTGATGATTTCTTCAATAAGAATACGACGGCATCAGACTCAGACGCTGAGTAATTGGTATACTCCGGCTAAAGATTGTGTATTGATTATAGAAAAGAGACTGCCGTACCGTGAATTAACTTTTAATTCCGGTACGGCAGTCTCTTTTTTGTGCGGCACCGGGATAATCCCATGCCGCCTATAATTGTTCTGATTCCGTATATTCATCATATTTGTCGGATTTTACACGGTCCCTTGCAAAATCTATAAAAAATGTCTGTAGTCTGAGACGGTTCTGCTCGTACATATCAAGTGATTCATATAATCCCCTGTAGTAGTCAAACAGAAGGCGCTTGGTGCGGACGGTCTTGCGCAAGTCAATATTGCTGTCAACAAGGCTGCCTTTGGTCTTGACATAATAATAAAGCGGCTTTGTAAGCACATATATGGAATCCGCATATTGAAGAAATTCAAGATTAAACTGGAAGTCTTCGCACCACTGAAGTTCAAGCGGGCACTTTATGCGGTGTGCACGTATAAGATCAGCACGGTAGAACTTATTCCACATAACGCCATAGTAGTAATTAGCCGGGGCTTTCATCATGTACTCGGCATAGGTACGTTTGCTTATCGTGCCTGATACATCAATGTGTCCCTTTGTCGTGAACATGTGGCCTATTACGCGGCGGTAATCACATATTACCATGTCTGAGTTGTTTTTTTCGGCAGCGTTGACCAGGGATTCAACAGCATCAGACGGAATCCAGTCATCAGCATCAACAAATTGAAAATACTTTCCGCATGCGCAGTCCATGGCAATGTTGCGGCTGTCAGAAACGCCGCTGTTACTTTTGTCAATTATAATAAAACGCGGATCCAGGCTGGCAAATTTTTCGAGAATGCGCATGGAGTGGTCATGACTTCCGTCATTGACCATAAGAACTTCAAAGTTGTCAAAAGTCTGATTCCGTATGCTGCACAGACAACGCTCAATAGTCTGCTGTGCATTGTATACCGGAATTATTATGCTTACTAATGGTTCCATTACTGTTAATACTCCTGTAAATATTGCTTCGCGCCACTGCTATAATGCAGTGAACCGTCCTCCGTGACGAAGACGGCCTCAACCCCGTCTGTATTCTCAACAAGACTAAGCCCCTTATCAAGACCGAGGGTAAAACAGGCTGTGCTCATGCAGTCACCTGTAACAGAAGTCTTTGAAAATATTGTTACCTGTGTAAGGCCGTTGTTGTACGGATATCCGTCAGCAGGGTTAAGTATATGATGGTAAAAATTCCCGCCATATGTAAAGCATCTTTCATATGTACCTGATGATACCACTGACATATCTGAAGCATTTACTGAACAGATATATGCTGAAGATTCTGCAAAAGGCCTGCGGACTCTGACATTGAACGCACTGTTGTCAGGCCGGTTACCGATGCATAAGACATTACCGCCAAGATTAATAAGTGCGCTTTTGACGCCGTTATCCGTGAGATAATCTTTAATGCGGTCGGCAATATAGCCTTTGGCGATTGCACCAAGGTCCAGCATCATTTTGTCGGGAATTGATACATTATAAGTCCCATCTTCATTTTTTGCAAGTGTTATCCGGTCATATCCTACATATTCAAGGGCACCGGCAATGTCAGAGGTGTCAGGGACAGAAGGATTGCCGGAAGTGAAATCCCAGAGCGATGACACGGAACCGATGCTGATATCAAAACTGCCGCCGGATAATTGACCGTATTCTATGCCGTAAGATATGAGTTCCCCCAATGGTGCACTTACAGTCGTAATCTCGTGACGGTTAAGCCTTGACAGTTCACTGTCGGGAAGAGTGCGCGAAAATATCATCTCGTATCTGTCGCACAGATTAAGTGCTTCAGTGAGAAGCTTCCTGTTGGATGTGGTATCGTAGCCTTTGATTTCAACATAGGTATTCAGCTTGAAACCGGACACGCTTAAAGGCTCCGGGAGTGCAAAGGAATGTCCTGCCGGAGAGGAGCATCCGGCCGCAGCTGATAGTGCAGCTGTTAGTACTGATGCAAGCATGCATAGGCATATTATTCTGTATAACCTGTATAATATCTTTTTCATGTGAGGCAAGCCTTTCGATACATATTTTCAATAATAAATGATTTTAGCATGTTAAGGTTATGAGTACAATGTGAAATGAATGTGAATTTGCTTAAATTACTTTTAATTTATATGAAAACATGGTATAAATAATAAGATACGGCAGTTATGCGGTATTGTATTTTAGGAGGATTTTGTAATGAGAAAAAGTTATTTGGCAGCAGCACTTATGCTTTCCATGGCGCTGACATTTACTGCGTGTGGCAAGCCGGGAGATAACGGAGGTGAGGCAGGCACTAAGGGAAACACATCCGGTGTGAATTATTCAGAACAGCTTCAGAAGGATTTTGAGACATATAAGCAGTATGTTAATCTCGGAGAGTATAAGGGAGTTGAGGTAGAGGTAGACAGGTCAGCCCTGGATGTTACACAGGATCAGGTTACGGCTTATATTGACAATATAAGAAGCAGTAAGGGTGAGAATACCGAGGTTACAACAGGAACAACGAAGCTCGGAGACAAGATTAAGCTTGATTACAGTGGAACGCTCAATGGAGTGGCATTCTCCGGAGGAACAGCTACTGATGTAGAATATACAATCGGTTCAGGAAGATTTATCGAGGATCTTGATAAGGGACTTGCAGGACTTGAGGTTGGCAGGGAATATGACATACCTTGTCACTTTGATGATTCATACAGCAATTCAGACCTTGCAGGCAAGGATGTTAATTTCAATGTTAAGGTCAATGCAATAGTGACAACAACTCTCCCTGAGTATAATGATGATTTTGTTAAGACGATAGTAGCAACAGGTTCATATGACACTCAGGCACAGACAACGGATGAATTCACGAAGTATGTTGAGCAGACACTTAAGGACAGCGCACAGCAGAGCTTTGACAGTAATAAGTACAGTGCAGTCTGGGATAAGATTAACGAGACAACAACTGTGAGCGGATATCCTGAGGATGAGATTGCGGATCTTAAGCAGACTATCAATGATAATGTTAAGTCAGAATATTCATATTATGGTACTTATTACAGCGGGATAGATTCATTTGAGTCATATCTTAAGAATGTATACGGCTTCGCGGATGAGGCTGCATTCAATGAATATGCTGACCAGTACGCACGCAATTATCTTAAGGAGAAGATGATACTTACACTTATAGGCGAGAAGGAAAGTGTTACCGTATCAGATGATGAGATTAATGAATATGGAGAGCTTATAGCATCACAGAATAATTATGATTCATATCAGAGCATGCTTGATTCGCTGGGGCAGAAGAGTGATGATGTCAAGCTTGAAGTAGGATATGCAGTGCTGGCAGATAAGGTTTCGGACATTCTGCTTAATAACGCAGTAGAAAAATAAAATAGAGAATATCTGTTTGCCTATTGCAAAGGAAACCGTTTTGATGGGCGCGGATGTTTGCTGTTATATGGCGCAAAATACAGTTTTCGGTAACAACTTCTCTTTATATATAGAAGCTGATAATAGGGAAGAGGCAGATAGATTGTTTGCCGGGCTATCAACAGATGGCCGTGTGACAATGCCTATGAGTGAAGCACATTGGGGAGATTATTTTGGGATGTTTACCGATAAGTTTGGCGTTAACTGGTTGATAAATGCCCGTAAGAATGTAGGTTAGACGTCTATATATTGAAAATTAAACACCAATAGAATAAGTATGGAAGAAATGTATTGTCAGAGCTGTGGTATGCCGCTCACGAAGAAAGAAGATATAGCGACGAATAAGGACGGCTCTCTTATGAACGAGTATTGCATCTATTGCTTTAAAGACGGAGCATTTACAGGGGATATCAGTATGGAGGGCATGATTGATATCAGCCTGAAGCATATGAAAGAAATCTTCAAGGATGATCCTAACTTTAATGAGCAGGAAGCACTGATTAAAATGAGGGGATTTTTTCCGGAGTTGAAGAGGTGGAAAAGTAAGGAATGAATCAATCAAATAAAAAAGCGTTGTAAATTAATAATTTACAACGCTTTTTCTTAAGAGTGGTGCCACCAGGAATCGAACCGGGGACACAAGGATTTTCAGTCCTTTGCCTGTCTCTTATAC
>ENA-OZGG01000334-OZGG01000334.1-human-gut-metagenome-genome-assembly--contig:-NODE-334-length-19243-cov-5.125547_pt1 | contig 19243 bp, 10 predicted proteins | sample MGYA00244659_ERZ653664 | MGnify/ENA primary metagenome ERZ653664 (study PRJEB26926, sample SAMN06165233) | human gut metagenome | biome: ENVO:00009003; feature: ENVO:2100002; material: ENVO:00002003... | reverse complement strand
ACGAGATTGCCTCTTGTCTCGTGGGCTCGGAGATGTGTATAAGAGACAGAGTTAAGAGTATCCGGAGTTTATCCTTTGATTTTATGTATCGCGCAATATGCCACCGGAAGCACGAACAGTGTCAATGCTGAGGCTACCAGCAGACCACCCATGATGGTTGCAGCCATACCACCGAACATAGCGTCGAATAGCAACGGCAACATACCCAGAATCGTAGTTCCGGACGCCATGGCTACAGGTATGATACGGCTGGTTGTAGCACTGATTACTGCATTCAGCGGTGCTTTTCCGGAAGCAGCTTCTATATCGATCTGGTCGACCAATACAATTGCATTTTTGATATTCATACCAATCAATCCCAGTAGACCGAGAACAGAGAAAAAGTCGAATGATTTATCAAGCAAGATTAATCCCAGCACGATGCCGATAAAGATAAGCGGCAACATCAATAGGATGACAATTGGCTTGCGGTAGGTCCTGAACAGGAACAACAGGGTAATAAACATTAAGAAAAATGTTAGTGGCATGTTAGCTGCCAATGCTGCATTACTTTCTGCCTGGCTTTCCTGTTCACCAAAATACTTCATGGTGTATCCTTCCGGTACTTGAATTTCTTCTTGTACTTCTTTCCATATCTTATTGAATGCTGCTATGGCATTTACTCCCCGGCGTGGATCGGCTTGCGCCATCATTACCATCTGGCGGTTATAGTCTTTCACATTCGAGAACTTATATTGGAAATCAAATTCACTGACTACTTGTTCCAGGGTAGTGGTTTCCTGTGTTGTACCGAATACGGGTAGTGTGCGCAGGTCGTTGATGCGGAAAGAATCGACCGTGTTATCCTTTAGCAGGATGGGCAACACCTGATCGCCTTCACGATATTCGCCTAATGTCATACCACTTGTACCGATCTGAATGCTCTGTGCCATACTTTGCCGGGAGACACCTAACGGTTGGGCACGTTCCGGACTGTAAACGGGTTTCCATACAGGAATCTTATTCCCCCATGAATTGCGTACGTTGATGAGATCGTCATCCCGATGCATGATTTCCAGAACTTTGTTGGTCAGCATCACCAGTGAATCGACATTATTACCGATAAAGCCGATTTCAATGGCGGCATCTACCGCAGGCGATAGCTTAAACAAAGTGGTACGGGTTATGGCATTCGGATAGTTTGCCTTCATATACTGGTCGAAGTTCTCTTCGTATTTCTTTGTATATTTACTGTCGGTCAGTTCGATAAGTATATTAGCAAAGTTGGGCTTAGGACCGACGGAAGTAGATGCCAGATAGTAACGTAACGGCGTACTTCCGAATGTGGTGGATATTCGTTTCACTTCCGGTTGTTGCAGGAGGTGCGCTTCCACCTGTTTCATTTCCTTTTCCACGTCACGGATGCTGTAACCGTCCGGATAGAATATATCGGCACGGAAATAGGGCTTATCCAGTGAAGGGAAGAAGTTTTGAGGCATCATTCCCATGATGACCAGTGAGATGATAAACAGGACTACCATACTACCCAGTGTAAGAGTCTTCTTCTTGATAAGCACTCCGAGGATAGAGGCGAACTTGTGATAGAAAGGTTTATCATACGGGTCTTTATTGGTATCGCCGGATTTGGCTTTCAGAATAAAGTTACCGAAAGTGGTGGTTTGTGTGAGTGCCAGTATCCAGCTTAATCCCAAAGAAATGGCAAGTACGACAAATAGAGGTTTCACGATTTCCGCTACGGCAGAAGGGGCGAGGTACAACGGCAGAAATGAACAAATGGCGATGAACGTAGCGCCAAGTAATCCCCATTGTGGTCCGGTAGCTCCATCTATCAGTGCTTTTCGCCGGTTTATACCTCGGACAATGGCTATTTGTGCATTGTCCGTCACTACGATAGCATTATCCACCAGCATACCCATGGCAATGATGAAACCTGCCAGTGAAGTACGGTTTAATCCTACTCCCATGAAAGACATGATGAGCAGCGTACCGCCAATGGTGAATATCAACGAACTGCCGATAAGTATACCTGCACGCAGTCCCATCACCAGCATGATGATAACAATTACAATGAGTAGGGATTCTATCAGGTTAATGATGAAACCATTATTTGCTTCCTGAGCTATGACATTTTCCGGATACAGACTTTCCAATTCCAACCCTACCGGAATAAGGGGAAGAAGTTCAGCCAGTTTCTGATCTACCAGTTCTCCAGTCTTTACTACATCTTTTGTCGGGTCGGTGGAAACACCGATACCTATGGCACGCTTCCCGTTGACGTGCATGATGTTGCCGGGAGGGTCCATATATCCTTTTTCAATGACGGCAATATCGCCCAGTTTCACCTGTCCGCCCGGAGTGGTAATCACTTGGTTCCGGATGTCATTAACGGTGGTATAGGTTCCGTTGGCTACAATGCGCAGTTGTTGTTCACCGGCATTGATTTCACCTGTATTGATAATCTGGTTTTGTGATTGTAACAGGCTTGCTACTTGTTTCGGATCTATACCCATACCGGCCAGTTTATTGACGGATATATAGATATTCACCACCTCGGTTTGTGTACCGAACAAGGCTACTTTCATTACCCCATCAGCAGTGATAACCTGGGTTTTGATACGTTCTGCCCAGTTGCGCATTTCTTCGTAAGAGAAACCGTCATTGCCTACCAAGCCATAGTATATACCGAATACATCGCCGAAATCATCCGATACCGTGGGAACGGAAGCACCGGCGGGTAGTTGCGGTTGTATGTTGAGCACCTTGCGGCGCAATTCATCCCACTTCTGCGGAATGGATTCTGCGGAAAGGGAAGGTTGAAGCTCGAATGTTATCTTGGATAGTCCGTACATGGACTCCGACTTAATTTTATATACACCACTCATCGACTGTATCTCGCGGGAGATCGGTTCGGTGATCAGTCGTTCTACTTCTGCTGGTTCTGCCCCCGGGTAGCGGGTCATTATGACCGCTGACTTGATGACAAAGGGTGCATCTTCTTTCTTTCCCAACCGGTCGAATGATAGTATACCGCCGATTAACAACACAGCCAGGAAGAAATAAACAATCTTAGTGTTGTCTAATGCATATTTAGCTAAATTCATATGATTTATATTTGGGCGACCTCAAGATCGCAGTAGTTGGTAGTCTAATTGATAACTTTCACCGTTTGTCCGTCCACCAGTTGGTGAACTCCGGCAATCACAATAGTTTCTCCCGGCTGTATACCGGCAGAGATAAGAGCATTGGCTTCTCCGGTAGGAGAGTATACGGTTACTTCCCGCTTGCTTACCTTATTATCCTTTACTACCCACACATAGGTTTTCTGGTTCTCGCTTTCACCGAATATGGCACTGAGCGGAATATTCACAAGCTTTTCTTCCAGGAAGGGAGCTACGTCCGAAGCCAGCTTGATTTTGCACGTAAATCCCGGTTTCACATCGTATAAGGAACGGTTGAAAGCAGGATCTTCAATCGTAATAGTTACCGGAATACCTGTTCCGGCTGTAGAAATGTCCAGATATTCTTCCAGTTTTGCATTGAATACCGTGCCCGGATAGGTATCGAATACCACTTTGAATGTTACGTCCTTTGCCCGAAGTAGATAGAGATAATCATCCGGTACGGTGAATTTAATACGGAGTTTTTGTGTATTCACCAGTTGTACAATGCCTTCCCCAGAGTTCACGCGCTGATAGTTTTCTACCAGACGTTTTTCAATAGAACCGTCGAAGGGAGCGGTAAGTTTGGTATCCCGCATATTATTGCTGGATAATTCATAAGCTGACTTTGCTTTTTGATAATTGGCAACGCTAATTTCATATTCCTGCACGGAGATAGCCTGACGTCCCAACAAGCGTTTGTTACGTTCTACCTGTGCTGCGGCAGTTTCGTAAGCGGCTTTGTCGGCGGCATATTGCAGGGAAATGTCGCGCGGATCAATGGCGGCGATCAACTGTCCTTTCTTTACTCGCTGGCCTTCTACCACAGGAAGATTTATGACCTGTCCGCTGACACGGAAGGCCAGTTTCACGTATTCTACGGCTTCTACAATACCGGAGAAGTCTTTCCGGATGACCGATTGGGAGCTGGCAGTAGCTGTCTTGACAGGTCGGACCAGCGTGGCATCGCCCTCTTTCTTGTGCCCGCATGATGTGGCAAGCAGCATCACGCTGATGGCGAACAAATAGATTTTCTTCATACTAATATATAGTTGTTCGTTTAGGTATAAAAAACATAAAACCGGAAAAACAGATAATTGTTCTCCCGGTTTATTTTGTTACGCGTTGTTAATGATAAGGCTTCTACTCCTCTATCCTGAGCAACAAATCGGTGCCCAATTTGAGCTTATAAACGTTTTTATATACTTGTATGTTCAGTTCTTCTCCGGCAATAAGTGAAATATTTATTTCTTTGCTTACATGCATATGAAGTGTACGTCCCTGATAATTTATCTGGAAGGAGTAACTGTTCCACTTCTCTGGAATGACTGGGAAGAAAGAGAGTATGCCCTCCAGAATCTGCATCCCGGCAAAGCCTCGTACAATGGCAAGCCAGCTGCCCGGCATACTGGTGATATGCAGTCCTTGGTGAGTTTCGTTGTTGTAATCATCCAGGTCGAGACGGGTGGCATGCAGAAAGAGTTGGTAAGCCTTTTCCACTTCTCCGATGCGGGCGGCAAGAATGGAGTGGATGTGCGGGGAAAGTGAAGATTCATGCACCGTCATTGTTTCATAGAAATCGAAGTTACGGCGGACAGTTTCCTTATCGAAATTGAAATAATACAGATATAGGCCCAACAATACATCGCTTTGTTTGATGTAGCATGAACGAAGAATACGATCCCACGACCAGTGCTGATTGATGGGGCGTTCTTCGGGTGGAATGGCATCGGCACTGTTCAGTTCCTTATCCAGGAAACCGTCATTTTGTACAAAGATCCCCAGTTCTTTATCTTCCGGCAGATACATACGGTTGATGATGTCGCGCCAGCATTCAGCCTCTTCTTGTTGGCGGAGGTTGGTGACACGGCGTACACGCGCATATTCGTCGGGGTATTCTCCGGCAATAATTTCAAGATAGTTAAGTGTCATCCGCAGGCACTGCACACACGAGTAATTGGTGTACCAGTTATTATCTACGTTGTTCTCGTACTCATCCGGTCCGGTGACACCCAGTATCACATATTTCTGTTTTGGTTTGGAGAAAGATACACGCTGGCTCCAGAAACGGGAGACGGCGATCATTACTTCCAGTCCGTATTTGGCTACATAATCTTTGCTACCCGTGATTGCAGCATGCTGTGCAATGGCATAGACGATGATATTATTGCGATGTATTTCTTCAAAGGTAATTTCCCATTCACTGTGGCATTCCTCACCGCTGTAAGTAACTTGCGGGAAGAGGGCGGCACCCTCTTTGAAACCCAGTTTGCGGGCATTCTCTATCGCTTTCGGCAGTTGGTTATAACGGTATATCAACAGGTTTTTTACAATCTCCCTCGGAGTAGAGAGTAGGAAGAACGGTACACAACAAAGTTCCGTATTCCAATATGTGTTTCCACCGTATTTTTCACCTGTGAAGCCTTTCGGGCCGATATTCAGGCGCGGATCATCACCGCGGTACGTTTGGCATAGTTGAAAGATGTTGTACCGGATACCCTGTTGTGCTTCCGGATCGCCTTCGATAACCACATCCATTTCTTTCCATATATTGGCCCAGGCTTGCTGATGATCGTTTTCCAGCTTATCCCAGCCGTCTATTTTAGTCTGACGGGCTTTGGTGACGGAATGTTCTATCAGTTCCTGACGTTCATCATAGAGCGACGAACTTATAACGGTATATTTGATGAGCATTACATTGTCTCCCGGTTTCACATCTGCCCCGATGCTGAACCCGGTTTGTTTCTCCTTTTCAATGCGTATCGGGTTCGAGGTGGCTTCTTTGCCGTTCTTGAAGAACTGATAGGTCATGGCATAGCACACTTGCGCATCTTCCCGCCGGGTTTGCGTCCATAGGTAAGCACAATCCTTTGTGACACCAGAACGGAGGATATTCCATATCTTCTCGTTCGGATCATCGTCCTTATTGACTATGACTGCATCCAGGGAGGGAATCAGTGATATTCTTCCCGTATAATTGATGGAGGTGACGCTGTATTTTATCAGACATAAATCGGGGTGAGCCATATTGTTGATATGCTCCACATGTACCCGTATTTGGTGTCCTTTGGGAGATGTGATTTCGAAGTCCCGGTAGGAGATACCCGCTTTCATATCGAGCCTGCGGCTGAAGCTGTTCACGTCCCATTGTGCCAGGTCCAGTTCTTCGTCGATGAGACGCAGGCTGACACGACTCCAGTCAGCTGCATTGGGAATACGGGTATAGAAATGAGGGAAACCGTTTTTCCACCAGCCTACACGCGTTTTATCAAGAAAAGTGATACCGGCAACGAATGAACCACGGTATGAGTCGCTTGAATAAGGTTCCTCGAAATTGCCCCGCTGGCCGAAGCGACCGTTCCCAAGGCTGAATATACTTTCTGACATTCGCAGGTTGTCGGCGTGAAAGTTATCTTCAATAATATTCCATTCATCGGTTTTAAGGTATCTTTTCATGGTGTGTATCTCAATGGTGATTATGGCGGTAAAGATAAACAAATAAACGGATAAACGGCAATGATGAGGAAAAAAAGAAGACAAGGAATGTCTAAAGAATAAGATGTGTTTGGTTCCTTTATAAGAATCGCCCCGATCTTTTTAAAGGAACGGGGCGATTATCGTAGAGAAGAGAGTTGTTCGTTATAGAGGGATAGACATCCCCTTTTAAGTATGTTTTCGCACGGATTATGCTTTTGCTTGTTCTCCTTTGGTCTCTTTGATTAAATATACACAAACGGCACCGATAATCAACATCACGCCTGCCATGACAAGCATATTTATTTCAGGCGGTAACATGCCTTTCGGGGTGAAAAGAGCCAGAATACTACCACCCAGCGTAGCAGCTACAATCTGCGGAATACAGATCGTTCCGTTGAACAGTCCCAGATAGGTACCCATGTGTCCGCCGCTTAGAGCATTGGTCAGGATGGTGAAAGGCAATGCCAGCATAGCTGCCCATGCGCAACCGATAAGCAGGAAGGAGATGAACAATACATATTGATTGTGAACGAAATACGTGGAGATGAAACCTATTCCACCCAAAACAAGACTGAGTGAGTAGATCAGTTTGCGGTTCTTGAACATCGGGATACATACAGCCCAGAGTACAGAACCGATGGCCTGTACGGCAAACAATACGCCTACCCAGTCGGCAGCATTCTGATATTGGATACTCTTAGTGTCCAGCACTACTTTACTTGCGCCGTTCACCACTGTTTCAACGGTAGGAGCATCGAATACATTAGCAGCTACACTACCATTGGTATAGGTCCACATGAACATGAAGGCAAACCAGCAGAAGAACTGAACCAAACCTACCGTCCAGAAAGCTTTCGGTGCTTTCACCAGCAGTTTCACCATATTGATCTTTTCCTTTTTTTCCTCTTCGGTGATGCCATGGTATTCCGCATATTCGGCAGGTGGCATTTCTTTCACCTTTACTGTGGTGTAGATGACGCAAAGTATCAGAATGGCTGCTCCGATATAGAAGGAATATATAACTGAGTCGGGAACTACACCTTGGGGAGCTATGTTGCTGATGCCTATCCATGTAAAGATGAACGAGAACAGGAAACCTACCAAGCTACCGGCATTGCACAGGAAACTCTGGATAGAGTAGGCAAGGCCTTTCTGCTTTTCGTTTACCATGTCGCCCACCATCATCTTGAATGGCTGCATTGCCATATTGATGGATGTATCCAGGAACATCAATGATACTAATCCGAATATCATTGCCGTGCTGACTGCCATACCGAAACTACCGGCATTCGGCAGCAGGCACATTACCAGTACGGCCACCAGTGAACCGACAAACAGGTAAGGAATACGTCGTCCGAAGCGTGTCCACGTTTTGTCGCTTGCAGCACCTACGATGGGCTGCACGATGATACCTGCCAATGGTGGCAATATCCAGAAATAACTCAAATTGTGCGGGTCTGCACCCAATGTCGCAAAAATACGGCTGATGTTCGCACTCTGCAAAGCATACGCAATCTGTACGCCAAAGAAGCCGAAGCTGATATTCCACAGCTTCCAAAAGCTCAAATCAGGTTTTACTTTCATTCTTAATTTTATGTATTAGATATTTATTCAGTTATTTCGTTGTTCCCCTCACTACAAGATTCGTTCTCACAATCTTGTTGCTACTCTTGTCATCGCCCCCTTCCAGTTTACCTGTCAGAATGCTGAAAGCGCTTTTTCCGACTTCTTCTCCGTGCTGTTCCACGGTGGTCAGTTTGGGATCTGTGCTTTGGGCAATGGCGCCGTCGGTAAACCCGCAGATCGATACTTCGTCGGGAACTTTCTTTCCAACCAGTTTGCAGGCATACAGAATGCCCGAAGCTGTTTCGTCATTGATGGCAAAGAAACCATCGGGATGGTCGGGACCTTCCAGTATGTCAGGGGTGATGGATATGGCGCGTTCTCGTGTATCACACAGCATAATCATGCTGTCGTCTACGGGAATCTTGTATTTCTTCATGGCATCCAGATAGCCATTCCGGCGATTCTTGGTGATTTCCAGATGCGGGGCTGCTCCATAAAACAGGATACGTTTGCAACCTGTCTGTATCATATACTCCACGGCGGCAAAAGAACCGGCATAGTCGTCCACTACCACCCGTTCCGTTTTCAATCCGGTACAGATGCGGTCGTAGAACACAATGGGGATATTATTATTCAGCAGGTCCTGATAATGGTCGTATTGGGAAGTATCTTTTGCCAGAGAGGCAATCACACCACAGACGCGGGCGGCAAGGAATGAATGTACTATCTTCACTTCCTGCTCGTAAGATTCGTTGCTCTGGGCTACCAGAATATTGTATCCCGCTTCGGCGGCAGCCTTTTCAATGCCACTCAGCACGCACGAGAAAAAGTGATGTACCAGTTGCGGCACAATTACACCGATTGTATTCGAACGGCTGGCTCGAAGATTTACTGCAAGTACGTTAGGCTTATAATTATGCTCGCGGGCGTAAGCATGTATAAGGTTGCGGGTTTCCTGGCTGATATCCGGGTTGTCCTTCAACGCTCTTGACACGGTAGAGGGCGAGACGTTCAACGCCCGTGCTATGTCCTTGATGGTAATCTGCGGTTTATTCATGGTATTCTCTAAGTATTCCTTTATCCAAAGGTAGTGCAAACCAAAAACAATACAAAATAAGCTTGCTTGTTTTTTATTGCTGAGGTGCAGCTTATCTTATTGAACTGACCTATCCGATTGCAAAAATAGTTGAATACATGAAATATCGCTTCTTCATTGACAGTTATCGGGTTAGAGATTTGCGCAAACGTTTGCATGCTCCATAAGAGTTGGTGAGTATGAGGCAGAATGTATTGGGCTGGGTGTTACATAGAAGGAGTGAAAAGTTTCAGAGCATAACAAACGATTAGAGTAGGTTACTTTAGAGGATTCCCTCATAAGATTTAGGCAATTTTTCAGAAAGGTGCAGGGCGTTTGTTACAGATTAGTTTTATCTTTGTCCCCGACCTTTAACAAACCGAAGTGTATGCGCAGACCTGTTTTTCTTCTTCTACTTATACTTTTGCAGATAACGCTTCCCCTCAAGCTGTCCGGACAGAAATCGGATTATCGCTTGTTCGATAATATCGGTCTGGGGACGGAAGCTTCTGTAATCAATTGCTTTCTGCAAGATACACAGGGACTGATATGGATCGGTTCCAATAAAGGGTTGTTCAGTTATGACGGTTATTCCACGCAGCCACATTTCACTTTCGCCAAGCGTAGCAATACACAGATTTATTGCGGTACGGTGGTAGACAGTACCTATCTTTATCTGGGTGCCGACAATGGTTTGCTGATTTACAACTATCGTACAGATACCTATGAAGAACCGGAAACGCAACTTCCGACCGATATTCGGACATTGCTTGTACACGACGGTCTGCTGTGGTTGGGAACATTGAACGGCCTCTATACCTATTCGCTGAACGACCACCAACTCTCTGCCGTTACCGAAGGTATTCCACACCAGACCATCTATTCACTGATTCGCTCTTCGGACGGGCTCCTTTATATCGGCACCTATAATGGCTTCTGTCGTTATATCCCCGCTACCCGGCATTTTGAAGCAATAGACCTTCCTCGCAGTGGCAACCGGAGCAACCAGTTTATCAATTCCCTACTGGAAGATACGGCACGTGGCTGCATATGGATCGGTACGGAAGGGTGTCTTTTCAGATATACGCCTGCTGACGGGCGTACTCAGAGGATTGATGCTTTCTATGATAATTCCGTCAAGTCGTTGGCACTGGATGGCAGTGGGCAGTTGCTGGTGGGCACGGACAATGGTTTGTATGTATATCAGGAAGGAGAACCTTTGCTGCACGTGGTCCACGACTCCCGAAATCTGCAATCACTCTCCAATAATATCATCTGGACCATCTTTGCCGATCGGGAACATAACATCTGGCTGGGCACGGATTACGGAATTTCCATGTCACGGAATAATAATGCGTTGCGTTATATCCCTATTTCACAAATCACCGGAACAGGAGAGGGGAACCAGTTCTATTCCATGCTTCGCGATACACACGGAACCTACTGGTTTGGCGGAACCAACGGACTAATTCGTTTCACCCAGCCCCTGGGTGAAGAGCAAGATGTTGCCTGGTATAAAATGGGTGATCAGAAATATCCCTTGTCGCACAACCGGGTACGCCATCTTTATGAAGACCGGGAACGGCAACTCTGGCTGGCTACCGATGGCAGCATCAGCCGTTTTGATCCGAAGAACCGCCAGTTCGTCCATTATAGCATTGTGGACAGCACCCGCCGCTACAATGCCAACTGGGCGTATCATTTGTTTGAAGACCGGGAAGGGAAACTTTGGATAGCCACTTGCCTCGGTGGAATTTTTGTGGTAGACAAACAGAACCTTATGCGTTCTTCCGGTGGTCCCTATATGGCAGAGAAGACGTATTCCATCCACAATGGTCTTTCGGGCATGTTCATCAACCAGCTAATCCCTGACCGTGAGGGAAATGTATGGGCATTGCTGTACAACAGTTCCAACAGCATCGAGAAGATAAATCCTCGCACAGGCGAGATAACCCATATCGCCCCGGACGAGCTGACAGGCGAAAGAACCCCCAACTTCATCCTCTCTGCCCAAGACGGTCATATCTGGATAGGCTTTCCCGGTGGTGTGATGCGTGTACAGCCTGATAACGATAGTATCCGCATGCTTCCTTTCGATGAGTACAATCACTATGCAATACTTTCCATGGCTGAGGCTGACGGAAAAATCTGGATATCTACCACCGATGGTGTCTGGGTGGCAGATCAGCAGACGCTGGAAATCCGCCGGCTGAATATCACCGATAAACGTTTCACCAGCATGTTATTCGACCGGATAAGCGGAGAGTTTTATTTGGGTACGGCAGATGGTTTTGCCATATCTTCACCGGAAGCTCTGCTGGCGGAACACATCGAAAAGCCTCTTATCCTGACTGCCATTTACATCAACAACCAACAGTATCAGCCCAATGCCTCACAAACTGATGTTTCACATTCCGATACCAGACGCTCCGGTACTTTCTCATTGCCCGGACAAAGTATCCGTTACTCGCAACGGATAGAACTGGCTTATGACCAGAATAACCTTGCCTTTGAACTTTCCGACCTGCCTTATTCTCTTGAAGAGAAAAGCAAATTAGTCTATCGTCTGGAAGGCGTGGATCGTGAGTGGAACTTGTTGAAAGCGAATACGAACCGTATTACTTACAATAACCTGAGTTATGGAGACTATCGTCTGCTGGTGAGTAAGTTGGACATTTATGGAAAACCATCGGACCGGGCTTATACACTGGAGGTTCATATCATTCCGCCCTGGTACTATACTCCGTGGGCAAAGGTATTCTATGCCTTGCTCTGCTTGGTACTGGTGATCTGGACCATCAACTTCTTTCGTGTAAAGAATCGCTTGAAGCTGGAACGTATGGAGAAGGAGAAGATTCTGGAACAATCACAGGCGAAGATAGAGTTTTTCACCAATCTTTCCCACGACTTGAAAACTCCGTTGAGCATGATTATCGCTCCTATCAGTAAACTGCTGCCCGGTATCAAGGACCAGCAGGAAAAGAAACAACTGGAGCAGGTGCATCGCAATGCCATGAAGCTGAATTCACTTATTCATCAGGGACTGGACTTCAACCGGGTGGATAGTGGCAACAATACGTTGCTGATATTTTCTCAAATCGAACTAGTATCTTTTGCGCGTGGTTTATTTGCCATGTATGCAGAGGAGAAGACGAAAGAGAAGAAGCTAACTTTCCATTTCTATACCGACCGTGAAAAGATATACATACAGATGGATGCCATAAAGCTGGAATCTATCTTGGATAATCTTTTGTCTAATGCTGTGAAGTATACTCCGGAGGAGGGTGAGGTAACGCTTCGTTTACAGGCTTTTGATAAAAAGGTGAATATCTCTGTATCAGATACAGGTATCGGTGTTCCCCACCAGGATCAACCGTATGTCTTCCAGCGTTTCTTTCAGTCTCCCAAGACGGCAGGCAAAAAGGAGGGAACGGGTATCGGACTATATTTGGTAAAGACTTATACTGAACTGCATGGCGGTAATGTTCACCTTTCTTCAGAAGAGAATAAAGGTACTACTATTATGCTTACTCTTCCGCTGATTGCTATGGAACAGCCTGTCGTAGAAATTTCCCCGGAAACTGTTTCTTCTGATATTGAACCTGTTGCTGCCGGAGTTGAAGTTGTGGTTCCAGATACAAATATGCCTGCTCCGGATGCCCCATTGCTTCTGATTGTGGATGATACTCCGGAAGTTGCAGAGTTTATCTATCAGATACTGCATACCAAATATCGTTGCCGTTTAGCGGATAATGGTAAGATAGGTATGGAACTCACTATGGAATTAATGCCCGATCTGATTATAGCTGATGTCATGATGCCCGTGATGGATGGACTTGAAATGGTGCGTCATATTAAGAAGAATATTCCCACATCCACTATTCCCATTATCTTGCTGACAGCGAAAAGTAATAAGGAAACAGAGCTTGAAAGTATCCAGTTGCATATAGATGCCTTCATTCCTAAGCCTTTTGAACCGGATATTTTACTTTCGCGTGTGGAGCAGTTATTACATAGCCGGGAGACGCATGAGGCGAAAGCCCGCATGGAAGTTCTTTCTACCCCGAAAGAGATAGAGGCGGTTTCTTATGATGAGAAGTTTCTGGCAAGTGTAATTCATCTGATTGAAGAACACATCTCAGACTCCGAACTGAATGTGAATGCCCTTTGCGAATGGACCGGAATCAATAACAAGCAGATGTATCGCAAGATAAAGCAACTGACGGGCATGACACCTGTGGAATACATTAAGTCCATCCGCATGAAAAAGGCGGCTATGCTACTGAAACAGCAGAAGTTTACTGTGGCCGAAGTGATGTATATGGTTGGTTTCTCCAATCATTCCTATTTCTCTAAATGCTTCCAGGCTGAGTTTGGAGTGACCCCGAAGCAGTATGTTTGAGGAAGTAGTTCTCTATTATAAGAAGACTTCTGCGCCAAGCAAGTTGTTGAAATAGGTTGCATTGCGTTCATCCTCCAATCCGCCGTCGAGGGTGAATAGTAGCTGGTATCTGGTCTGTGTATTTGCCATTCCCACAACTACGGAAACCACCGCTTCTCGTTTGGGGAACTGAACTAAGGTGACTCCCTGCACCATTCCATCGGAATATTCGCTTGCTGCAAAAGCATTGTACACGGCATTGGGCACTTCATCCATTGTTCCCCAATCAATCTGTCTCATTTCCCATTGTGCTTCGGAGTTGAACCAGACCTTTGTGTCGAACCCATTCTGTATAAAGTCCGCTACATAATAAGTCTCATCCCGTGACCAGGCAACATCCTTGGCGGCGGGATACATTTTTTTCAGTGCTGTCTGTACATTGACAGGTGCATAATCGGCCAGGGCCGGAACTGATGTCAGAAGCATCAGGAGCAGGAAAGAATACGTCAACTTTTTCATTGTCCTTTCGTTAGATTGTTATCGTTCCGAAGAGAACAATGGGTGGTGAGTTTTGTTTAGCAGAGCTTTATTTATCAGGCACACTGTCGAGCGGAAGTATAAACAAGAAACGTGCTCCTCCGGTGTAATTCTTATCCAGTTTCACTTTCCCTTTCAGGCGTCCGGCAATGATGGAACAGATATTCAATCCGAGCCCTGTGCCCTGTTTGAATTCATCCAGCTTGCTGAACCGGTCGAAAACGCAATCTGCCTGGTCTGCCGGAATTCCCGGACCGGTATCTGCAACGGAAAATGTAATCTTTCCCGGATTTTCCGTAAGAGAGCAATGAAGATGAATCTCACCCCGTTCCGTGTGTTTCTCCGCATTGGTCAGGAAATTGATAAGTACCTGTTGCAAGCGTTCTTTATCCGTTACAAACAAGAAATCATTTGGCACATCGGAAGTGAAATAAGATTTCACTTCTTTTGGGTTACGGTGCACAACAGAAACCATTGCTACCTGGCATAATTCATTGCAACGGTGGGGTGCCAAATGCATTCTGTATTTACCACTTTCCAGACTGGCGAGGTCGAGGACATCATTGATCAGTGTAGTCAGCAACTCGGAATTCTGCTGGATAAGCATACTGAACTCTTCCTTTTCTTCGTCGTCAACTTCCATGTCCGGAGTAGATAATACCTGCGAGAATCCGACTATGGCATTGAGCGGTGTACGAATTTCGTGACTCATGTTCTGTATAAAGAAGCTTTTCATTCGGTCCGATTCCTCAGCATGATCGCGTGCAACGGTGAGTTCTTCATTTTTCTCCTGTAGGATAGCCATTGTTTTACGGCGTCTGTACAGGTAGAATATCAGGAAGCAGGTGAAAAGAAACAAGAATGAGAGCACAAGACTGAGGGTTACGATGTAATGTTGGGAGGCGCTTTGTTGCTCTTTTAAAATGGCTTTTTGCTTTTCCGCTTCTACATTGAGGCGTGCCAGATCCAGGTTCCGGTTTTCCAGTACTAACTTGCTATTCTCGATATTCATCATTTCCAGTTCAGACTGCGATTTCGTCCGATCCAGTTCCAGCTGGGTATTCTTCAGGTTGAGTGCTGTATTCTGATATTCCAGGGCTTTGGCGTCCAATTTTATGCGTTCAGTACCTATACGTGCATTTAGTTCGGCAATGTCTGATGATTGTACCTGGCGGTTGACAGAATCCTGATAATTATGGAGCCAGTCATTATAGAAATAAGCTTTTTCATAGTTTCCAGATTTCAGATATATTTCATGGTGCATCTGGTAGACTGATAATAGATTGCGTAGGGAATCCGCTTCAGTGTGTGCCTGATCGTAATTTTTATTCAGAATGAGTTTATAGATATGCAAGCGTTGTACTGCTGTTTTGCGGATAACGCCATATTGTTCTATTACTCGCGTGCATTCATCATAGCAGGCATTAAAGTCATTGATACGCTTTATGGAATACAATGCTTCGCATTTGTTTAGCAGGGCGGCTACACGGCTTTCATTGGTTTTAGCAGCTTTAGTTGCTTTTTCCGCATATTCTAAAGCCACTTCACCTTCTCCTTTATCCCGATAATATTCAGAAAGGTTTATATACATATATGTCGGATCCTGATCGGGTAGATTCTTTAGCATATATTCCAATGCATTTTTGTAGTACTCTGTGGCTACCTCCCTGTTTTGACGCATGTAGTAGATATTCCCTAAAGTGTAGATACACGAAAAGATCCCATATTCGTGCTGATCTTTGAAAGCCTGTATTTTCATTTCTTCAGCTTTTTGCAGGGCTCGCAATGAATGTCCGTTATTTAACAGGCAGTTTATTTCATTGGTACAGGCGGAATAATAATATTGGAGATAGTTATTCTTTCTTGCTTCTTCTTTTGCTCGGGTTGCTGCCTGTTCAAGTTTCTCATAATTATTGGTACTCAAATAAAAACTAACAGGGATTGTTAGTGCCAGGCATTGTGCTTTCTTATCTTTCTTTTGCGTGGCTTCCGCATAAAGCGTATCAGCAATAAGCAATCCTTGGGGTTGAGTACGCCATTTGATGGCACGTTGGAAGATGGGATATAATGAGTCGTCTATTTTATAGGGATTATTTTGTGCCTCTGCAGAAATACAGAGTCCTGTAAGGAGTAGCAAAATTAGTATGTTGGTGTGTCTTCTCATTTTATCTCTTGTATAAAGGATGCGTCAAAGATACTTCTTTATGCTTAATAATTACAAGAATCTGGAGAAAAAATACCAGTTAATCCGATTTGTCGTTTATGGCTGTTATTATATTCTAACTCAGAAATTATCTATGGATGTCGCTGATAATCAGTGTATGTCCTTTTTGTGTCGTTTTATGTCCGATATCTGCTTTGACGGATAATCGCCCTCCATTACTTTTGCCGTCAAGAAAAACCAACTTGAATTTGATGACATGCAGAGACACATTCTTATCTTGATTACTTGTTTGCTGGCAGTAGTTGCTCCGGCACAGAACAAAGTACAAAAAAGCGTTCCTACTATCTATGTAGATGCCGGCGGCGTCATGCGTTGGTCGGATACGAAGAAAGAAGCTTCTTTCTTTGGTGTGAACTACACTTTACCCTTTGCGCATGCCTACCGGGCGATGGGCTATCTGGGAGTGGATCGTAAAGCAGCTATCGATCGTGATGTCTATCACATGGCACGCTTGGGACTGAATGCTTACCGTATTCACATCTGGGACGTAGAGATTTCTGATGCAGAAGGTAACTTGCTGGAAAATGAGCACTTGGAACTATTGGACTACCTTATTCATAAATTACAGGAACGTGGTATCCGTACCGTTATCACGGCACAGACAAATTTTGGCAACGGTTATCCGGAACGTAATCAGCCCACCGATGGCTTCTCATCCCATTATGATAAATGTGCTGTTCATAGTGATGTAGAAGCTATTGCTGCACAGGAAAAGTATATTGCTGCTCTTGTACGCCATGTGAATCCTTATACAGGTTATGCTTACAAAGACGATCCTTATATCGTAGGTTTTGAAATAAACAATGAGCCTTGCCATCCCGGCACTGTTGCTGAGACGCGTAGTTACATAAATAAGATGCTGTCTGCCCTGAAGCGTGCAGGCAACCGCAAACCGGTGTTCTACAATGTCAGTCATAACCAGCATGTGGTAGAGGCTTACTATTCTACAGCCATACAAGGTACTACCTATCAATGGTATCCTATTGGTCTTGTATCCGGATATACCCGCAAGGGGAACTTCCTGCCTTCCGTAGACCGTTACGATATTCCTTTCTCCAATCTGAAAGGTTTCAATAAGAAGGCTCGTATGGTTTATGAATTTGATCCCGCTGATATTCTTTATTCTTATATGTATCCGGCTACTGTACGCACTTTCCGCACAGCCGGTTTCCAGTGGATTACTCAGTTTGCCTATGATCCTATTGACATGGCAGCCTACAATACCGAATACCAGACTCATTACCTGAATGTAGCATACACCCCGAATAAAGCTATCGGATTGATGATTGCCGCAGAAGTGGCACAGAAAGTGGGCAGGGGAGAGAGTTTTGGCAGTTATCCGGCAGATACATTATTCAATGACTTCCGTGTCAGCTACGTGCAGGATTTAAGCGAACTGAATGACGGAGAGAAATTCTACTATTCCAATACGACTCAAACCCGTCCGAAAGATATTTCTCAGCTTCGCGCAATAGCCGGTTGTGGCAAATCTCCGGTGGTGAATTATGAAGGTACGGGCGTTTATTGGCTGGATCGTTTGGAAGAGGGTGTTTGGCGCTTGGAAGTAATGCCCGATGCGGTACAGGTTAGTGATCCGTTTACAAGGCCTTCTTTGGATAAAGAAGTAATGCGCATTGTCTCCGGTGCATGGGATATGACTCTGAATTTACCTGATTTAGGTAAGCAATTCCGGGCGAACGGTTTGAATAATGGAAATACATTCAGTACACAAGCTGCGAATGGTAAGATTTCTACCCTTCGTCCGGGTGTCTATCTGTTACAGCGTGAAGGTATATCTGCTTCCGGTAAATGGACTGCTGATGCCCATTGGCAGAATATTACTCTTGGTGAATATGTACGTCCATCCATTTCTGATAATAAAGGTTTTACTGTTACTCATTCTCCTGCCAAGGCAGTAGATGCCGGTAAAGATTTACAGATAGAGGCTATTGTGGCAGGCCATGAAATGCCCGATTCCGTTATTATTTATACAGATAAGATATCCTTCTGGAATGAAAAGAATCCTTATCTGAAAATGAATCATGCAGGCGGCTACACTTATCGTGCTACCGTACCTGCTACAGAGATAAAAGAGGGTTGTTTTAGGTATAACATCGTCGTTTGTCAAGGCGAAAAGCGACAAACGTTTCCTTCGGGAGTAGCCAGGAGTCCACTGGATTGGGACTATACTTCGGCTACCCTGTGGGAAACCAACGTAGTTGCTCCTGAAAAATCACTGCCTCTGCTGGAAATAGTGGATGCTGATAGTAAGTTGGAAACATATACTATGCCCGAATGGAGCCGCACGAATCGCCAGTTAATACAAAATGCACCGACAGATAAGCCGACCTTGCGCATCACTTTCGAGTCTAAAGATAAGGCGTCTGTCTTCGTTCTTCGTCGTTACATTAAAGATGACATCGATGGACGCCCTGAACGACTCGCTTCCTGTCGCACTTTGTGTATCCATGCAAAGAAGATCCCCGAAGGACTAAAAGCCGGCTTCATTACTTCTGACGGATATACCTATCTTGCTTTGTGTGCCGCTGCGACTGATGGTATCATTCGTGTACCCTTGCAGGATTTGAGGCAAACAAATACAGCTTTACTTCCCCACGTCTATCCGGTCTTCCTTGATCATTATTTCCGTCCGCAGACTGAAATACCTTTCAAGGTAGAAGGGGTTGAAACTCTCGAACTCTCTTTTGATGGAGTTGCTGAAAAGGCTACGGAAATAGAGATAGGGAGTATCTGGCTTGAATGATTATGCTTTTATTTATGAGGAGTTCTATAAATTAAAATATTGTAGTACAGTTGTTTATATG
>ENA-OZGG01000322-OZGG01000322.1-human-gut-metagenome-genome-assembly--contig:-NODE-322-length-19678-cov-6.964531_pt1 | contig 19678 bp, 11 predicted proteins | sample MGYA00244659_ERZ653664 | MGnify/ENA primary metagenome ERZ653664 (study PRJEB26926, sample SAMN06165233) | human gut metagenome | biome: ENVO:00009003; feature: ENVO:2100002; material: ENVO:00002003... | reverse complement strand
TTGCCCTTGTCAGCTCCTGTATAAACCGCGGTCGCTGTTACTGCCACACCATCTGTAAGTGCTGTGTCCTTATCTGCCTCCTGCCAGCTCCAGCCTTCCGGAAGTGTAATATCGCCAACCTTCTTTGTACTGTGTGCCGGTGTCATTGTAGTTTCTGGCATATTCGGAGCTTTCGCTGCCTTGTTAATCGTAAATACGACCGGATCACTTGTAAGTTCTGCATAGTTATCTGTCTCTGCAACATAAGCCTTTACTGCATAGATTCCTGCATTTACAGGTATGGCATCTGTATATGCAGATTCGTCTGAAGGTGCCTTATATGCAGTACCATCTAAGGCTGCTGTTGCATACTTATAAGTTACTGTACCGAATTTTGCTGCTACATTTGGTTTTGGTGTCTCATCCTTCGCATAAGCATAATCAGAACAGCTAAGTTCTGTAGTAAAACTATTTGCTGCCTGTTTTACTGTCAAAATACCACTCTTGCCATCTGAACCGTTTCCGATAAAGGATACTTCATAATTGGCACTATTAGAGGTTCCTGTAATTGCATAGGTTCCAACATCTGAATTGTCTTTCGCAGTAGTTGATAAGCTGATAACAAGTGCTTCTTCGGTATCATCTGCTACCAAAACATTGTCCTGGTAGGCATCACCTGAGGCAAGACTCCATGTAAGTGCAGGGTTTGTCTCTCCATAGAATTTTTCTTTATCAGCAATCACTACGGTAATCTGCTTCTTGGAAACTTCCGGTGTCACTTCACAGGTCACAGAATCATAAGTATCTGCATCACTTCCTGTCGGTGTAAAGACAAGCGAGTATTTCTCACTTGTGCCGACTGTTGGAAGCTTATCTGCATCCTCAGCTGCCAGAGTCCATGTACCCTCAACCTTCGTGTCACTGTTTAGTCCTGCTGTCACAACTGCCTTTGTTATATCTGCTTTTTCAAGCATGGCAGATACCGTATTTCCATAGTTACCGGAAAGAACCGGTGCAGTCTTTACATATGGAATCGTCTTTGTCGTGGTAAATTCAATAGCAGGCTTCGTTAATGCCGTTATATTGCCTGCCTTGTCAATGGCTGCTATCCAGACTGCAGTTTTCTTACTTGGATACAATGAAAAATAAACGTCCGGCTTTCCAAAATTACCTATTTTAATTTTATTATCACCTTTTGTTCCTGTCGTTTTGAAGATTGTAGGTTTCCAACTCGCAACAAAGTTTTGGTTAGCATTACTCTCCTTAAGTCCCTCCGTACGAACTTCCCATTGTCCACAATAAAGATTTTCGTCCGGTTTAAAATTCCACCCATTGCGGGGCGCCCATTTTCCATCGTTTTCGACAGCGAACTGTGGGTACTTTGGCTCACCTTTCATATAACTTTCAATATCTCTTTTGCAGTCGTCGTAGGTGTAGTCAGTAACCCCGTCAAATACTCCTTCGGATACAAAGAACCACATCAGCGTTGCATCTTCGCTTAAATTAACCTTGAGTATCGCCTCTGTATCCTTCAGGGTACCGTCTTCTTTTTTCGGGTCAGCTATTTTTACTACAGGAGCCTGTGCATCCACCACAATGCCATCGGTACAGATATAATCACTCTGATTTCCCGCACCATCCACTGCATAGGCATAGACTACATAGCTACCATCCTCGCCTAATGCGCCATGAATGGTTGCACTGTCCGACAGCCAGTTTCCTGCATCTACCTGCGTAAATTTACCATCGGCTGCCAGAGTGTCCAGTTCTGCTTTGGTCTTTCCCGTTGCCGAAGCAGTGTCTGTGATCTGGTCAATATAATAGTAATACTTAGATACCCCACTTACCTTATTCACGCCCTCTTTTGCATCGTTTGCATGAATCTTAATATCCAGTGTTGTATCATTGTAGAGGTGTCCGAAGCTGATCTTATTTAAAAGTGTTCTCCACCAGTTATCTTTGATCTGGATGCCATAACCATCTTCCTTGCCATCTGCATCTGCCCAGGTCGGTGCGGTGGTATCAATGTTTATCGTAATCTCTACAGGAACAATAGATTGATTCCATGGGTCTTTTCCATATAAAGTTACGGTATGCGTGCCTTCTTCCTTAAAGGTATAACCCGGATTTTTGCCTGCAACCGCATCTTCCAGGCTTGCATAAAACACAACTTCATCGCTTACAATGGCATATTTTCCTTTGGCGGTCCGATATACTATATTTTTCCAGTCAGATACTGGATTGTCTGATGTTACATCATTTTCCGTAAACGTAGCAGGTATGCCGTTTTTCCACCAGTTGGAATCCTCATTGTACCAACAATTCTTGGATACCGTGGTCTGTGCCAGAGTAAACGCATGGGCAATGTCAAAGTATCTGACGAGCTCACCCTTATAATTGCCAATTCCGGTAAAGGTAATCTTTCCATCTCTTTTACCGTTTGTCACCTCCGTATTATTCTCAGCACTTACGGTGAAATCTTTGTCTTTGTCCAGAACTCCCTGGTCATTTCCCGGCTCATTTTTCCGGTTTGAATCTGTGATTCCTCTATCCCAGTTTTCAGGAATGATCGGCATACCGGTGTAATATACCGTGATACCTATATCATCCAGATGGATCACGGAATCTGTTAAACTTCTCGGCTCAATGGTCGCTTTCACGACAATAGGGAGAGAAGCACACATATTTTTTCTAGCTTCATGTATTAAAACATAAATTGTATAGTTTCCGGCATTGGTTATCATATGATTCTCTGTAACCGGATCATTTATTTGTTTATAACCTTGAGAAACTCCATTTTCATAATACATAAGTACAAAATAATAGGTAAAATTGCTGGCAAATCCATCCGTTTCCATTGTTTTTCCAGTACAGGGTACGATCAGCCCATCAGCAACCGGAATCATTGTCTGGCTATCAACAGCGTCTGCCTTAAGTCTGACGGTTCCATACTGAACAGCTCCATGGGCTTTCCCATCATAGGTTCCCTGATAGCCACTAAAGCCTTCTCCCACAACTTCACCATATCCAATCGTGAAATAGTGCTCAATCGTGCCGTAATAGCTGCCCTGTCCGGTGATCGTAACTTTCGGTGCTTCATCAGCCTTGAAATCGCTTCCACCTTCTTCATTCCTGTAGCAGTCTATATTATTGGCATAGACCACATAATAATTTGCTTTGGAAATGTCTGCATTTGCAGGGTCTGTGGAATCCTGTGCCAATTCTCTGCCTGATTTATATGAGGGCCCAGTCAGCGACTTATTGCCATTCGCAGTATCCAGTGTAACTCCTGTCATCACCTGCGGATAGCTGTCGTAGGTACGGCCTACCAGACCTTCGATATGAAGGTGTCCATTTTTATAGGCTTCCGCAAGGTCAGTCCTTTTGCAGTTGCTGCAATAGCCATAGTCATCCTTCGTATGTGCCTTAAGGGTTACCTTGGAAGACGGCATCGTGAAGGAAAGGTCTGTCGTATCTATCGTTACTGCTTTGCCACCATAAGGCTCATAAGAGCAGACTTCGCCCGTGACCTTAATCTTCTGACCTGTCGTACCTCCATTGCTGTACAGCCCGTAGGTTACACCGTCCCTCTGTGTGACATTCGTGTCATTTTCTCCACCTGTAGGCAGAGCGATACCACCCAGCTCTATCGGAAACCATACCTTAAATGCGCTGGCTCCCTTCGTTATTTTGCTGGAAAAATCAGCAGAGTCATGATTGCAGTAGATGCTGGCATTCAGATTACCTCCATCTCCTGTAAACGCATCAGGTATTTGTGCTCCCTTCTCTATAACTATCTCAGCATTGCCAGTAACCGCTATATTCTCTAGCCCGGTTGCCCTCTCGCCCAGCCACAGTACAGCGGCATCCTGCGCCTGTGTACCTCTCGTATCACCAAGAAAGTCTATGTTTCCGACCACGTTTATATTTTCTATGGTAACATCCTGCCCCCCTGTCATAAACAGGTAGTTTCCCCTACCCGTCAAGGTATGTGGCTCATTACCCTCTGAACGCAGCGTTATCTCAGCCGGCAAATATACTTTATTGAGCATCCTGTTTATACTCTTACCTGCTATCGTATCCTTCAGCAGCAGGATTTCCAGCTTCTTCCATAACTTGTATTCTTCATTCTTTTTATGCTCTTTCGATTCTTCCAGATAGAACATGGCTGCATCCCATGTCAGGAAATACATCGTTTTTGTCTCACCGCTATTTTTTTCTATCTGAAACTTTACAACGGCCTGAGATGTATCCCCCGGCATGTCAGCGCGAAGCACTTTTACACTGCCCTGACTTCTATCCGTTCTGCTTATATCGGTCTTAATACCGGCTGAATAAAAAGCATAGCCTTCTTCCAGCGTATCCGCGATAGCATAACCCTGCGTTTTATCAAGCAGAGAATCATCATTTTCACCAAAATTGCTCAGAGCAATCTCTCCATACTCACCACCTGAAAGCATTACTTTTGCACGTTTTATCTGGCTAAACTCTCTGTGGTCTATATGCAGATCCTTTATCTTTGCAGTATCTCCGGATACGCTAAGGGTGGCGCCTCCACATACCAGAACCTCTTCTCCCTCATACGTACCTCCGGTAATTGTACAGGAAATATCAGTATTGTCCATCCCTTCAGTTTTTCCAATATAAATACTGCTGCTATAATAACCATCTTTTAGCTTTGCAGCCGCACCATTCACAAACCTCAAGACACCCTTATAATTACCATTCTCTACCGTAAGCTTTGCTTTGTTCTGAATAGAAACTGGGGCGTTCAGTGTTCCATTCTGTCCCGTGCCTGCGTCTTTAAAGACTGCCTCCACACCTTCGCCAGTGATATAAAGACCCTTTCCTGTAACGGTACAGCCATTAAGATTCATACAAAAGCTGACCTTTTTTGTACCCCCATCTATTTTCCACTCGCTTTTTGTCTCAAAAATATCTTTCAGGACTTTCAGCGTAATTTCAAGGTCTGCATCCGCATCAGCAGCATTTACTGTAGCTTTAACTGCATCGAATGCTTTCGTAAGTGTTGCATAACGTGTTGTATTCCCACCTACCGTAACTTCCGCAACACCTTCTTCTACCGTAAAGGCAGCCTTTTTGGAGGTCGCCGTATATTCACCGCAGGTCGCTACACAGTAGTATTGATAAGTGCCTGCCAAAAGTCCTGTAGGAATCCTGTAGGTCGCAGATGTTGCATCCTGCCCCGTTTGTTTTACTTTGGTTGTTATTCCATTTATTGTTTCATCAGCATACCACTGGTAGGAGATACTGCCACTGCCAGCACTGCCAGATTCTGCTTTTACGGTTAGCTCAGGCGCCTCCGCAGCGGTATAGTTTTCCATCACAATTTCCGCTCCGCTGACAATCGTTGGATGCGTCGTGAAATAGAGCGGACTTTTAACAGCCGTTACCTTTCTCCCTTTTTCTGTCCACCTGGCTGTTAGGTCTGCATAGGTACCATTCTCATACTTTAAGGTATAGCCGACCTTCAGAAGGTCCTGCAGGGTTTTGTTAGAACCATTAGCATTAATCGCATAGCCTGAAGCAGGGGCAAAGGTTCCCCCTGTAATCTGGCTGTTATCGGGCAGAAAAAGACATCCATTAAAGGTTCCACCCTCGATGACTACGGCTACCTTACCACTGGTATTCATTATAGTACCGCTGCCAGCATTCGCCGTTAAAGTAGCGTCTTTCTCAACTGTAATTTTAACGTTATAATTACCATTGACTTTGACGCAGTAACCCCCACTGTTCTCATTTTTAATAACTGCGCCATCACCAATGGTACAGTCGGAGCAGCTGTCCATAAACATAATAGCGCCATAGCCAGACGCAACATTTCCGGTTACCTCCGTATTGGTAATTGTACAGGCGTTACTGTCCCAAATAGTAATGACGCCTTCCTGACTACCATTACTTCCACTAATATTTGCTTTGTCAATGGTACAGGTCGCACCTCTCCACATCGCAACTGCGGAACCGGTTCCAGCATTTTTGATTGTGACATGCTCAATTTTCAACACTCTATCTACAGTTATCAGTCCATCTCCTTTTAATCTATCTTGCCCATATTGATAGCTGCCTGTAATTGTTCCCTCCTTCGAGCCGGATGAGGTAATTGTTATATTTGCTCTTTTAAAATATAAACGTGCATTGTCCCCCTGTAGTGTCAATGTATGGCCATTCAAATCCAGCTCTATCTCTTTTGCCAAACCGGTACCAATGGTAAGCGCACTTGTTATGGAGGCATCATCATTCAACAGTTTAATGGAAACTTTTTCCAGCTTTGCGCTTCCATGCCCGCCAATCCATGTTGCAAGGTCCTGAGCGGTATAGGGGGCTTTCGTTCCGTCAGCATTCGTTTCTGTTATCTGGACTGTACCACTCCCAGCCAGCAGCGCAATCCCATACTCGCCTACGAGCACATAGATGGTCGGAAGCTCCACGTCTTTACCCAATACGAGCTGGTTGCCGTCTCCATCCTCATCCGGCAGTACCGGCGTATAGGCATAGCAGAAGCCGTTTGACGCTTCACTGCTGTCAAATTCTTCTGCGTCGCTCTCTTCCACATTCAGCTCCCACTTGATGTTTTTCAGACGGATTTTCTCCGTCGTTGTCTCTGTCTCAGAGGAAGCTGCTGCGTCAGAACTGCCTGTCGTCTTTACACTGTCTGCATTATCGGATGTAGATGCTGTGTCGGTTTTCTTTGCATTGTCTGCACCGTCGGATGTGGATGCTGTGTCAGAGGCATCGTCCTTCTCTGCCGCGTGTACTATGAGTTTATGCGGCAGAAGGGCATCCGCCATCTGTCCAATAAGCGCACCAAAAGCAGAGGGTAGGTCGGCACGTGCCTGTGTATCCTCTGTATCAGAGCTGCTAGATCCATTTGGGTTGTTTGATTTGTCAGAATTTCCAGAATCCTTTGATGTATCCGAATCCTTTGTATCTGCATTTCCATTGTCAGAAGCACCAGACTTATCGGAAGCATCCGCATTGCCGGAATCGCCATCCTTTTCATCTGAGGATTCTGTATCCTTCTTATCATCAGAGGACGCAGTATCTCCATTACTGTCATCCTTCTGCGCATCGTCCTTCTCTGTATCTCCCGTCTCGGAAGCATCTTCTTCATCGTCGGCTTCCTTTTCATCCGCCTGCGTGGTCTTTTCTACCGTAATGGTCAGGCTGGTCGGAAACTTGATGTCGCTCTCAAGCGCACCGATGGGCAGGGTCTGCTCCGTGATGTCCCTTGAAAGCTCCTCAAAGGAAACAATAGTCGTTTTACCTGTCTCACTTTCATCGGTCTTTGCAGAAACCGAGAGTGCGGACAGGTCTACAGTATTGGCAACCATCACAACGGTCAAGCCCATCACAAGTATGCGCTTACGCAGCTCCCTCCACCTAATTTTTTCATGGGTCTGCTGCCAATCCCTCTCTGGCATGGTGTTTTTCTTTTTCATGTAAACTCCTCTCTTTTACCCTTTTTCCTGAAGCAGCCGGGATACTGCCTCCCGCAGCTGATATTCCGTCACAGGCTTTACCAAAAAGGTGTCCGCCTGCATCCTGCGGCTTTGGGGTTCAAACTCTGCCTGATCGCTGATCCACAGGAGAGGGACATCCTTGCTGTACCCTCGTATGCTCATGCAGAAATTCATCCCCCTGGCTCCGTCCTCCATGACCACCACAGCATCATAAGGCCCATCCCACTGCATGGCATAGGTACAAAATACGCCATTATCAAAGCGGTCTACTTTGCCCAGCTTCATCAGCAAAGCGGTTTCTTTTTCTTTCTGGCTATAACTGCATAGCGCAATTCGCATTTTCGCACCTCCATTTCATGATGGGTTTTATCGCCTCATATAGCTCCTGATCGGAGCAGTCTGCCGGAAGAAACACAGGGATACGCAGGTGATACGCGATCAGGGCAAAGTTTTCATCATCACTCCACCAGACAAGCGGTACTTCCGGTGCCAGCCGCTTCGCCTGTATGGCCGCCTCCAGTCCCTTTGCTCCGGTCATGGCGATGACAACCGCATGGTAGCGGCTTCGCCGGAGTGCCTGAACAAGCTGGTTCTCATTCCACAATTCGTCAATCGCAAGCTGCCCATCCCCATCAAAAAGGGAGCGCAGCCTGCTTTCAAACCATTCCACATTTCTCAGCTCCGTACAAAGTGCGATTTTCATGCTGAGCCTCCTTTCCTGAAAAGAAAAATAAAAAAACCAGACCTTCTCATCGGAAAGTCTGGTAGTATAATTAGAGTAGCATCTTGTCAAGAGAAATGCAACCGACTTTGTTTAAGACGCAGGTTTCCTGTTTAAGACGCAAGTTTTTCCTGCGGTTTTATGTTATACTAATATTGGATTATTGTGCAAAGGAGATGGCACGATGCAGATTGCGATTGTGGATGACAGAGCAGAGGACAGAGAAGAACTGTCTGCCTGCCTGGAAAATTATATGAAAAAGCATCAGCTGGACTATACGCTGACAGAATTTGAGGACGGAGAGAATTTTCTGAAAGCTGCCGCCCAGGTCAATTTTCAGCTTGTCTTTATGGACATCTATATGGAGAACATGGATGGAATGGAAGCCGCCAGAAGGCTGCGCCAGAAAAACAGGCTTTGTAAGATCGTTTTTCTGACCATTACAGAAGATTATGCCCGGATGGGGTACAGCCTGTCCGCCAGCTATTATCTGCTGAAGCCTCTTTCGCTCCATCAGGCAGATTTTGAAGAAGCGATGGAGCTGTGCCAGCTAAAACCGCCCTATGAAGTGATGACACTTTCGGTTATGGCTGACCGTCAAAAGCTGGAACTTCCCACAGAGAAAATTCTATACATAGATTATCAAAACCGTATGACACGGATTCATACGGCGGAACGCGTGATACCGGTAAGCGGAGGCTTTCAGGAGGTTACTGCCGCATTACAGAAGGACAAGCGTTTTTTGCCCTGCTACCGGGGCGTTCTAATCAACATGGATTATATCAGCCAGGTTGACAGTCAGACCTTCCGTTTGATAAACGGGGAGAATCTTCCGATTGCCCTCCGCAATGGAAAACAGCTGCGGGAAACCTACCGTCAATATGTTTTCTCTGGAATGGGGGGTATCGTATGAGAATGAAGCAAATATACAGGCGTATTCTGGGGGGCTGTCTGGCCTGCCTCCTCTGCTTCACCGGCAGTATCCCCGCATTTGCCGCTGAAACTGCAACCTCAGCCAATGCCGATGAAAGAAGGGAGAATCCGCCGGGTTTAGAAAGCGAGGCTTCGGAGACACTGGAGATCGGAACCCCGGAAGCATCGGAAGAAGTATCCCTCGTCCTTGTCACAGAAATACAAAAGGAAGACGAACTGCTCTCCCTGCCGGATTTCACCCTGCCCCTTAGAGCCACACCGTCTGATGATGACCTGGAGGAAATTTATCAGCTGGCCCTTCAGTATCAAACCGTCTGCGCCACTGTAACGGCAGGTGAAGAAATCCGGCAGGAAACATTTTCTGTCGCATGGGATTTTTCGGCCATTGACCAGACCACTCCGGGCGAATATGCCGCAGCAGGCCGGATTGAACTGCCGGAGGGGTATTCCTTTGGTGAAGCTGTCTTGCAGGAGCTTCAGATTTCCGTCCGGGTGGAAGAAATGCCGCCTGCTGTCATTACTTCCATAGAGCAATGGTATCCTTATACAAATGCATTTGCGCTCCCGCAGGGTAGCGAAGTTGAAGCGCTGGAAGAATTATTCGCCGCCTCCCCGTATTATCTGGAATGCTATGCGGAAAACGGAACCAGCTACACCGCTGTGGTGGAATGGGATTTTTCCGGTATTGATCTGAATACTGTGGGACTGTACCATGCAGCAGGAAGGCTGACTGCACCGGAAAATACCATATTTGCGGATCGTGTCGATTTCCCTGAAATTACAATTCCTGTTTCTGTTCAGGCTCCGGGCAGCCCGGACATTAACTGTTTTCTGGCCGCCAGAGGAAATCTTCATTTTCCCTGGGTTGCACCTCCGGGGAATCTGGATGAGATCAGCGTATGGCTGTCCGAAAACAACGGTTCATGGAACCAGCTGGAAAATGGCATTTACGTGGGGCGGGAAATGCTCTCGATTGCCACCCGTCTGCTGGCACCGGGCAGCAGCTACCGCCTTCAGGTTGATTATGGCGGTGGACAGACTGGTATCCTGTCCTTGACCTACGCAGATGAAATTGTCCTTGAAGGGTATCATGAAGGCGACCGGGATGGAGGGGATGCAGGCGGAAATCCACCCGATACCATCATTCAACCGCCTCCTGAAGATACCGATGGTTCTGAAAAATCACCACCGGGCAGCGGAGAAAATGATCCTACGGATCACAAGCCTTCCGAGCCATCCCGGGATGGAAAGGATGATTCCATAGATATCGATAAAGACGATTTCCCATCGGAACAGGCAAACGGTGATACAGAGGAAGATGCGGATTCCAAAAGCCCTGCTTTTTCAGAGTTCTTCGATGAAACCACTGACCGGATTTCCGGCACACGCTTTTTGATGATGCTGCAAACAGGGGAGCAAAGAGCCGTCTTTTCCAAACAGGGAATCACCATCAGCATACCCAAAGACGCCTTGCCGGAGGGTATCCAAAACGAAGATCAGATTAAAGTCATCATCCAAAAGGATACGGATGGCGGTTTTTCTTTTTCGTTTTCCATCAATGGAACTGTGCTCAACTCCCTGCCGGATGTTTCTGTCATGCTGCCCTATCCAAATGACCCGGCAGCCGGCACATTGTTCCTTTGTGATGAAAGCGGCGTGGAAATCCCCATGACCGGTTACGACGATACGGCGAAAGCCTCTTCCTTTCAGATCAGCCATACAGGGACTTACACCATTGTGGGAAAGGAAGATACCGCATCCCTGGCACATGCTGCCGACACAGAGCACAGCCGGTCGCCCATATTCTTTTTGATTCCGGCTTGTCTGCTTCTTCTGTCTGCCGGTGAATTTTTCCTAAGGAGGAGGCGAAAATAAGATGGTATCTTCTGTGGTAAAAAAATATGCCGCTTTATGTATGGTCTGCCTGTGTTCATCCCTGTTTTTTCTTGGCCTGTATCAGTTTAATAATAAATATAGCCAGGACACAATCCAGGCGGCAAATGGGATTCTGGCGCTTTCTGAGGAAGAACTTCAAAAGTCACCGGTGCGCTTTCTGGTATCCGGCTGGGCATTTTATCCTGACGCGCTTTTGACCCCGGAAGAAATACGGGATGAAAGCCATTATATGCGCTACCTTTCCATTGGAGAGCAGACCAATTTTTCCAGTCCTGTAAGCCCTTCTCCCTATGGCTGCGGGACTTACCAGATGACATTCTTTCTGCCGGAACGGAAGGAAACATATGCACTGGAAATCCCGGAAGTGTTTTCTGCTTACAACCTTTATCTGGATCAAGACCTGATCCTGCAAATGGGGGAACCTGCACAGGGGACACCATTGGTTCAAAACCGCATGGTCACTTTTCATGGCGGAAAACCGGTCACACTCACCATAGCGGTCAGCAACTATGACCACTTTTACGGAGGGATTGTTTATCCGCCTGCTTTCGGAACGATGCTGGCGGTAAATACAACCAGAGGAATCCGGTTTGCATTCTGCCTTTTTGGCTGTACGGTTACCTTTGTCTGTGCGCTGCTGTCCTTTTATTTCAGCCGCCGGATGAAACAGAAAAATACATTCCTGTTCGGACTGATCTGCCTTGCCATGTGCGGCCTGTCATCCTATCCTGTGCTTCATATGCTGGCTGCTGTTTCCATATTCCCCTGGTACACGATTGAACTGTTCTGTATCTATCTGGTTACTTGGCTGATTGTGGTTCTGCAAAACCGGATATGCAGGCCGGGCTTCCTGCCTGCGACCATCAGTAATGGAGTGGGCGCTGCCTTCCTGGTATATGCGTTTTTGTATGGCATGATGGCTTCCCATCTCTCCCTTGGAGCTATTCGTTTCTTCTCCGCATCGGTCTTTTGGTATAAGGCGGCATCTGCACTCTATCTATTTATCATCGCTGTGCTTGCCATTCACAGAGGAGAAAAACGGAGCAGGCCGATCTTCTATGCTGCGGCAGCCGCAACCTGCGCCTTTATATGGGATCGCCTTCTGCCGGTTTATGAGCCGGTTATCGGCGGTTGGTTTGTGGAATGGGGCAGCTTTTTCATAGCAGCCGCCATCGGTTATTCCCTCTGGCGCGATGTGGTAGAGGGGTATGGAAACAGCCTGATTTTTCAGGAAGAACGCAAGCAGGTCGTCCGGCAGCTTTCTATGCAGACCGAATACAGCCGTCAGGTTTCTGAAGCAGCGTCAGAAAACAGAAGGCTGATTCACGACATCAAACACCATCTGCACACCATAGACCGCATGGCCTCTGAACGTGGGCAGACGGAGATCTGCTCCTTCCTGTTACAGGTAGAGGAACAGGTTGCGGCGTCATCGGGTCACTCCTATGTTGCGTTCTGTAAAAATCCCGTCGTAAATGCGCTGATTGAATACTACTACGGCATGGCGCAGATACAAGGGACAGAATTTCAGGTGCGGCTCGATCTTCCTGATCAGATGCCGCTTACCGATGTGGAACTGTGTACGGTGCTAGGCAATCTTTTGGACAATGCCGTTGAGGCGTGCAGCCGCCAAAAGCAAGGAGTGCGCCGTATTTTAGTTGCCGGCGAAACCAAAGGCAATATGTATTTTTTGAAGATTGAAAACACTTACGACGGGCTGGTCTTTCAGGAGGGAAAAACATTCCTCTCCCGAAAGGGCGCATCCGCTGATCACGGAATCGGGCTTTCCTCTGTCCGAAAAATCATTGAAGGCCATGGCGGTGATCTCGATCTTGTTCCCGGTGAGGAATCCTTTCTTGTTGGAGTTACAATACAGATGTAAAAACTGTTTTTTGAGGCGCATTCAGATAACATAGGCAAGACCTGATGGATGGACTTTGAAATAGATTTTTGCAACCTTTCGCACTTTTCTATTCCAATATTAGTATATCCAAAGCAGAATAAAACATGAAATACCACATCAGGCAGTCCCTGTTCATCAATAACCTTCTGCATTTGATCACGCAGGTGGCTGTCTCCGATAGGAGAACCAAGGAAAAAGCCAGACACTGCTTTTCAGTATCTGGCTTTTTATTGTAGATTTTTAATAACCTATTCACCTATGGAAGCAAACAGGTGACTGATAAATTCAAATGTCTGAATTGCTTTTTCAAAGCTCTGCCGATTGGATGCGTAGAGCAGATCTTCATGAAGAGTTTCATATCTTCCACGAATTTCATCGTTGAAATACTGTTTCCAGTTTTCAAAGGCATATGCCCGCAACGGATCATAATCTTCAGAAATATTACGTTTCTGAAGATAGAAGCTGTCCGTTTCTTTTGTGAGCTTTAGAAGCTGCTTCAGCCGTTCGGTATTATTCAGGAAATCCTGAATGTCACTGCGATCCAAAAGTACCGTAACATCATATATGTGACGCACTTTTCTTGGAAGAGTTCCGCAGATTGCATGCCTTTCTCTTCGAGATATTCCTGAATATAAGTTTTCATGCTTCTCTTTGAAAAAGGATCCGGTCTTACACTGGAACCAATCTCCAGTTTTACCCTGCAGGTTTCCTTGCTTTCATTTTCAGACCAAACAAATGCACTTTTGTTTCGGTCATTACGTTCATCTTCAATTTTCTCCATCAAAAAACCGGCTGAGATAGTATCTTCAACTCGTTTCAAAGCCTTGCTGTATTTCTTATTAGTCATATCTTCTACAGGTATGAATGTCAGATCAATATCTTCGGAAAAACGATTGATAGATCCTGGATAACATTTGCTGAGAGAAGTTCCTCCCTTAAACACACAAACTTCGGCGTATTCGCTGTTTTGAAGGTTTTGCATCATTTGAACAATATAGTAATCCCTGCGAACCGCATCAGCAGGAACTCCTATATAATCTGCTACAATGGCAATCAGTTCTTCATTTTCCCTGTTATAAAACGCATCCTCCATTCTCTGTGCATTCCTTCTGTTGTACCATTCAACGGATAAGGGAAATGAAAACCATTGATGATTGTATCTGTAGGACAAATGAGTTCCGATGTGCCGAAGTTCACACCATTCATCCTGTAATCTTATCCTTCTGTTTCATCTTGAGATTACTAAACTTCTTATTCATCTGTAAAAGCTGACCATCTATCTTTTTATGGATTTTTGTCTGACCATTACCCGAAATATGTGGTGACGATGGACGAACTGGCCGCAGGCAACATCAACGGTGTCAAGATCGTGCATCTGGCGGATTTTCTGCTGAGCAAGGACTATTAAACGCTTTCTGCATATAAAATAGTCAAAGTATATGCAAATAATAAGAATACGGTGAGGATGACGAGCATCCTCACCGTACATACGATAGGTCTGTTCAGTTTTCCACTGACGGGACGATAGCCTACTTTTGTTTAATAGCAGCCTGCGCCGCTGCGAGTCTGGCTATCGGCACACGGTAAGGTGAGCAGGATACATAGGTAAGTCCAACCTTATGGCAGAACTCGATGGAAGAAGGATCTCCACCATGCTCACCGCAGATACCAAGCTTGATATCAGGTCTGGTACTTCTGCCCTTCTCGGCTGCCATCTGAACAAGCTGTCCTACCCCCTTCTGGTCCAGTCTTGCAAAAGGATCAGATTCATAGATCTTGTTCTTATAATAATCACCAAGGAACTTGCCGGCATCATCTCTGGAGAAGCCAAAGGTCATCTGTGTCAGGTCATTGGTTCCAAAGGAGAAGAACTCTGCCTCCTCTGCAATTTCATTGGCAAGGAGTGCAGCTCTTGGAATCTCGATCATAGTACCGATGTGATACTGAATATCGGAATTCTTCTCTATCTTCACAGCCTCTGCGGTCTCTACCACAACATCCTTGACAAATTTCAGTTCCTTCCTGTCTCCTACTAGCGGGATCATGATCTCAGGTACGATATCGTAGCCTTTCTCTGCCCTGACCTCGATTGCAGCCTCCATAACCGCTCTTGTCTGCATTCTTGCGATTTCCGGATAGGTTACTGCGAGACGGCAGCCTCTGTGTCCCATCATCGGGTTAAACTCATGCAGGGAATCACAGATCTCCTGTACTTCTTCCGCAGTCATCATCATCTTTACTGCCAGATCATCGATATCATCCTGTTCTGTAGGAACAAACTCATGAAGTGGGGGATCCAGGAAACGGATCGTAACCGGTCTTCCTTCCATTGCTTCATATAAGCCCTTGAAATCTCCCTTCTGATAAGGAATCAGCTCATTTAATGCCTTTTCTCTTTCCTGCAGGGTTCTTGACAGGATCATCTGTCTGATCTTGGGAATTCTGTCCTCTTCAAAGAACATATGCTCTGTACGGCAGAGTCCGATACCCTCTGCGCCATACTTCACAGCATTGGCAGCATCCGCCGGTGTATCTGCATTGGTTCTTACCTGCAGCTTCCGGAAGGAATCTGCCCATTTCATCATACGGTCAAAATTGCCACTGATGGACGCTTCTTTAGTCTCTATATCACCATCGTAGATCTTGCCGGTTGAACCATCGAGAGAGATATAATCTCCTTCATGATAGACGTGTCCGCCCAGCTCAAATACCTTGTCTTCTTCATTGATACTGATGTCGCCACAGCCGGATACGCAGCAGGTTCCCATACCTCTTGCTACGACCGCAGCATGGCTTGTCATACCACCACGGACTGTCAGGATACCTTCTGACGCATGCATTCCTTCGATATCTTCGGGTGAGGTTTCCAGACGGACCAGTACCACTCTTTCTCCCTTTTCATGGGCTGCCTTGGCTTCGGCCGCCGTGAAATACACCTTTCCTGCTGCCGCACCGGGAGATGCAGGAAGCGCCTGTCCGATCACAGTACCCTCCTTCAGTGCCTCGGCATCAAAGGTAGGATGCAGAAGCTGATCCAGTGATTTCGCTTCAATCCGAAGAACTGCTTCCTCAGGTGATATCCTGCCTTCATCTACCAGATCACAGGCGATCTGAAGTGCTGCCTGTGCGGTTCTCTTTCCATTTCTTGTCTGCAGGAAGAACAGCCTGCCGTCTTCGATGGTAAACTCCATATCCTGCATATCTCTGTAGTGGTCTTCCAGCTTGTTTGCGATCTCCATGAACTGCTTAAAGCATTCCGGCAGATCCTGCTCCAGCCTTGTGATCGGCTGCGGTGTTCTGATTCCGGCTACAACATCCTCTCCCTGTGCATTGATCAGGTACTCGCCGTAAATTCCCTTTTCACCAGTGGAAGGATTTCTGGTAAAGGCAACACCGGTTCCGGAAGTATTGCCCATGTTTCCGAATACCATGGCCTGTACATTGACTGCAGTACCCCAGTCTCCCGGAATATCGTTCATTCTGCGGTAAACAATTGCTCTTTCATTATCCCAGGAACGGAATACTGCCTTTACAGCCTCCATGAGCTGCTCTCCCGGATCCTGTGGGAATGCCCTGCCCATCTTTTCTTCATAGACAGTCTTAAAGCGGACGATCACCTGCTTTAAATCCTCTGCTGTCAGATCCGTATCAAATTTAGCTCCCTTTGCCTCCTTGATCTCATCCAGTATTCTCTCAAAATAGGACTTTGGAATCTCCATAACAACATCTGAGAACATCTGGATAAAACGGCGGTAGGAATCATAGGCAAATCTGGGATTGCCTGTCTTCTTTGCGAAGCCCTCTACTGCCACATCAGTAAGTCCAAGGTTCAGAATCGTGTCCATCATACCGGGCATTGATGCTCTTGCACCGGAACGCACAGATACAAGCAGCGGATTCTCCGTATCTCCGAATTTCTTTCCCTGCTTTTTCTCAAGCTCGCTCAGTGCGGCAAAGATCTGTTCCCTGACTTCATCAGAAATCTGTCTGCCGCTGGCATAGTAATCGGTACAGGCTTCTGTCGTCACTGTGAAGCCCTGCGGAATCGGCAGCCCAAGATTGGTCATCTCTGCCAGATTAGCACCTTTTCCTCCAAGAAGATTGCGCATGCCTGCGTTCCCCTCTTCAAAAGAATACACCCATTTTCCCATAGTAATCTCCCTTAATCACCCATATTTACAGTTCACCAGAGCTGCTGGATATACGCAGCTCCCCAGTGACTGCATTGATAGGTAAATTATACCATGGAAAAGGGTGTTTTGCACTCTTTTTTATTAAATTTGCACAAATCTGACATATGCTGTCAAAATTCTGCCCTGTCTTTACCCTGTTTTCATTTGGGACGCTTTCTCCTTGGAATAAAGGAATCAAAAATGAACATATCAAAGCTCTTCTCTGCTTCCTCCAGTTCCTTCTGGCTCTTGATCGTCCATGCTACAGCCATATTATGATACAGCTTTCTGCAAAGCCTTCTTGACAGGTTATCTGCATATTTATGATCGTAAGCTACAAAGTCAGGCCTGGTCATCCAGTTTAAGAGCAGATTCTGCAGGATAAAATATAATGGTCCTTTAAACTCTCCTGTTTTCAGGAAGCCATCAGAAAGCTGGCCTCTCAGTACATCATTCCGGTAACGGCGGTACCACATCAGAGCCAGTGGATTAAAGGACTCGATACAGTACTGACCCTTATAATCCGCAAGTGCACGGTTTGTCAGTGTGCAGACCATCAGATCCATCCACTCCAGCTTAATCTCCACGATCAGCGGCACCCTTCCGTTTACTGCTGCCAGTACATTTTCAAATTTGGGGATTCTCTCTTCACTTTCAAACAGTGGGAATTCCTGAAGCTCTTCATAGGTATATTCGCATACCTTCCCCGGCTTTCCTGTTGCCCTCTGAAGGGTAAAATCATGAAACACTACCGGGATCCTGTCCTTGGTAAGCTGCACATCCAGTTCGATCCCGTATCCTGCTGCCACAGCCTTTTTAAATGCTGCCATGGAGTTTTCCGGTGCCTCTGTATGATTGTCATGCAGTCCTCTGTGTGCATAATAAACCTTTGGGAATTGCTTCCAGTCCTGCTGCCTTGTGAGCCTTGGCATGATCATCAGGAAATACAGCAGCACCAGCACGGCTGCCACAATCAGTATCACGTATATTGCTGTCATTCTTCTTATGCTGTCCAGTTATCTTACTGTAATTGGATTTTTCCTTTCCTGTCTTAAGACTTTCGTCCCAGACTCCATCTTAATCATCTACGTCAAAATTTTCAAGCAGACTTTTCTTTTTATCCGGTCTGGCATCCCCGTGCCGTACCTGTGCCATGGTGATAAAAGCAAGCACCGAGAACACAAAAGCATAGGGGAACAGCGTCCTGTAGGAAACATTTTCCAGAAGGAACCCTGAAAGGATCGGTGTCAGGATCTGTGCCGCCATGGAAAATGTATAATAGGTTCCGGTAAATTTACCGATATCACTGCCTTTACTCATCTCAACGATCATAGGATAGGAATTGACATTGATCGCTGCCCAGCCAATACCGATCACGGCGAAGGCCACATTGACCAGTCCATGATACTGACCAACAAAGATCGCAGCGAAATAACAGATACTCATCAGTACGATTCCTACAAGAATGGTTTTCTTCCGGCCAATCCTTCCCGCCAGATTTCCGATCGGCACATAGCTTAAAATCGCTGCCACCGTAGCTACCATAAGACAGTCAGCAAAGCCGCCTCCTTCCAGGTGCCATACTACCTTCGTATAACGGGAAAAGGCTGTTGTTACGGCATTGTAGGCAGTAAACCAGAGGAAAATGGAAGTCAGAAGAAATGCCATGCTGCGCTTTACCTCCGGGGGCATCTGCATTTTCACTGTCTTTCCCTTATTTTCATCACTGCTGTTTTTCTCAGCTTCAAGAAGCTGTTCTTCCTCAATCGTATCCTCAGTCTCTACCTTAAGCCCGGTGCTGTCCTCATAGGCTTTGATCTCGGCTGCGACCTTTGCCTCGATCTTTTTCTCCGAGATCGTGATCACCAGAATTCCTACGGAAATGACCATCAGTGCTGCCACGCTGACAAACAGCGGCATATAGTCCGGTCTGTCACCCTTTCCTACCAGAAGCTTGATCATGATCAGGGTGTAAACGCCGCCTACGGCACCCATCAGATTGATGATGGCGTTGCCCTTGCTTCGCAGCTTATTGGGTGTCAGGTCAGGCATCAGTGCAACTGCAGGTGATCTGTATAATCCCATGGAAACCAGCAGGGCAAAAAGTGAAACGATAAACAGCACTATATTGACCTGTCGATCTGCAATCGGCAGAAGCATTAAAAAGATCACTGCCAGCACAGTTCCTGTCACGATAAACGGCATACGCCTGCCAACCCTTGTATCTGTCTTATCTGACAGTGCCCCGAAAAGAGGCAGAAGGAAAATGGCAAGTACATTGTCTGCTGCCATGATGGCTCCTGTCAGTGTCTCCCCTATGCCAAAGGTATTCTGCAGGATCAGCGGGATAATGCTGTCATACATCTGCCAGAAGGCGCAGATGGAGAGAAAGGCAAGACCAATGAGTACGGTTCTTTTGTAATTTAATTTCATATTCAGGCTCCCTTATATAATATTTTTATAAAGTATAATCTTACTTAACTCAAAAGTATTTTTTTTAATCCAAACTTCATTAACTTTTTTCTTTGACTTATAAAAGTGAACTACCCATTGTCTTAAGCCAATGGGCTTCCTGCTTCAATCGACCTCGTAA